>Ga0209430_1003029_pt1 | contig 10140 bp, 13 predicted proteins | sample BarGraIncub1133A_FD_184504 | JGI IMG/M metagenome (GOLD analysis project Ga0209430, IMG submission 184504) | Arctic peat soil microbial communities from Barrow, Alaska - Barrow Graham LP Incubations 11-33A (SPAdes) (version 2) | ecosystem: Environmental > Terrestrial > Soil > Wetlands > Peat... | reverse complement strand
TCGAACTTCCTGATAAGTGGGAGATAAATGAATACAGTGCTATGGAGAGATTTTGTAATTCAATTGAGAATGGCAGGATTTCAGATGCATTGTACTCGGCAATAAAGGGAAAAGGAGCTTTTAGACTTTTCAAAGATACCTTGATTAGATTTGGGATGGAACAGAAATGGTATGGCTTTTATGAGGGAGTACTTAGAGGTATTGCAATTAGTTGGTGTGATGATAATGATGTGAAATATATTTAGTAATATCAAATGGTCGAGTTTTATAAGACTGCATTTATATTATTCTAGGTTGTAAATGTGAAATATATCAAAATAGTATGCCAATTGGTAGAAGATTAAGTGCTGTCTGGTTTTTAAGAAAATTGCCTATTTGTTTTACTTTTTCTATACTATTTTTATATTTTCATTAACAAATAACAGATATATATAATTAATAGTTTCCATAAACTTTTATCTGCCGAGGATTTGCAAGGTTGCGGTAGACGAGACGTGGTGAACAAGCGATATGGCGAGAAACGTTGATATAGGTGGATTCTAGAAGAGATTAGAAAATATAAAATATAAAATTGACTTTGAAAAATGGCAGTTATGATGTATAATTTACATATTACAAAATAAATTGGAGGTGCAACTTATGAGTACCTTAAAACAGACAGCAATTGATGCAATAGCTAAAATGCCAGATACGGCTGAAATTGATGAAATAATGTATAAGTTATATGTCATTGATAAAATCAGTAAAGGTGAGAAAGATGTCAAGGATGGTAACTTTGATGATGTAAAACAGTTAAGGAAGGAAATTGAGAAATGGTAAGGTGGACTTATACTTCTAAAGCAGATCTACTACAAATATATAACTATATTTCTAGGGACTCGATTTATTATGCCAAAAAAGTAGTAAATGATATAGTTGATAAGTCCGAGAATTTGGATACTTTTCCATGCATGGGAAGAAAAGTTGAGGAATTGGAAGATGAGAATTTGCGAGAAATTGTTGTATACTCGTATAGAATGATATATAGAATTGCAGAAAATAATGACATTCATGTTTTGGCAATTGTTCATTGTAAAAGAAATCTTACTAAAGATATTCTCAGCAAATGAGTGTAGGTTTTAATAGATTGAAGTTGCGTTATAATTTTTATCATTTAATAAAAATATTTAAAACTAAAGAACTATCCGAGGCAGCAACTATTCGAAATTTTCGAATAGTTCGGAAAGAAGTTAACAGACAGGTCTCAAGGAAAATCTATTATAAGAAGGTTGATGAATATAAAAGGGATTGGGAAAGCGGAGATGTGTTACATTATGAGCTACCTGGTGAATTAGAAATTAAAAGACTTATTAAAAATAAATTTTCTCGGTTTATGGATAAGAACATAGAGCCTAAGCTAGAAGTCTCTTGGCATGTTAGTAGGTAAGGACATATTAATTTAAATAAAGTAAGGATTAAATATGAAAAAATTTCTAAGTATTCTTGTTATGATCGTTTTCACGATTTCTATTCTGCCTGTTTCTCATGTTTCCGCTTATGTGACCTGAACGGTTAGACAATATAATACGATAAGTGCGGGTGGAAACCACTCAATGGCTATAAAAATCGACGGCACGCTTTGGGCGTGGGGGAGTTGTTTGAACGGCCGTCTTGGCAACGATATGCGATATAACGGTGTAGCCAGCATGGGTGGAGGAATTCAATCAGTTCCAGATAAAATGATGGATGATGTAGTTTCAGTAAGCGCAGGCGACGGTTTTACCATGGTCGTAAAAACCGACCATACTCTTTGGGCATGGGGTCACAATGATAATGGTCAGCTTGGCAATAAAAAAGCTGGTAATTTTAATGATGAAGGACATATGTTACAAACAACCCCGGTAAAAATAATGGATAATGTTGCTTCAGTAAATACAGGCTATGCAATTACAATGATAATAAAAACAGACGGTACGCTATGGGCTTGTGGTAACAATACATACGGTCAGCTTGGCAACGGTGGAACCACAAATCAGACGACCCCAGTAAAAATTATGAGCAATGTTGCTTCAGTAACCACAGGCGATAATCATACCATGGCAGTAAAAACTGACGGAACACTTTGGGCGTGGGGTGTAAATGATTATGGACAGCTTGGATTCGATAGAACTTCTGATAGTTCAAAGTGGGGCGAGCCTTATCAGTCAGTTCCTAAAGAGGTTATGGATTCCGTCGCTACCGACAAGGCCGTTGCCAAACCGTCGACCTCAGCCGTTCTTGTCGATGGAAAGAAAATATCCTTTGATGCCTATACCATAAGCGGCAGTAGCTATTTTAAACTGCGTGACCTTGCAGCCGTTTTAAGCGGAACAGGCAAGCAGTTTGACGTGACCTGGGACAGTACAAACAAAGCAATCAACCTTATATCGGGTAAGCCGTACATCACTGTAGGCGGTGAGTTGACTGCCGGAGACGGTAAATCAAAAATCGCATTGCTCAACAAGTCTAAGATACATATCGATGGTATATCGCTTACCCTCAGATCCTATATCATCAACGGCAATAGCTACCTCAAGCTGCGTGATATTGCGAAGGCACTTAATATCGGCATTGCTTGGGATGGAAAAACTAATACGATTTCTATTGATACATCAAAAATTTATGTAGATTAAAACCAGATATCGAACGATAGTTTAAGGCAGAAATTCAAAGTACAAAGAGGGAGATTACAATGAAAATTCAGGAATAAACGGAGATGCCTATTGGAGAACTTTTGAAATGGGCAACATTCGTGTGAGAATGGTAGAATATACACCTGGATATTTAGCAGACCATTGGTGCAGTCGAGGGCATATCCTACTTGTTTTAGAGGGTGAAATAGTTACAGAACTGGAAGATGGGAGGAAATTTACTTTGACCCCTGGAACAAGCTATCAAGTTGCTGATGAAGTTAATCCACACCGTTCTTATACTGAAAAAGGTGCAAAATTATTTATTGTAGACTGATGTTTTAAGATAGTTAAAAAATAAAGCTGTATAATGGCTTATATTATTCGGTTTTAGATAGTGAAGGTAATCTAATGGGGGTGGCTACATGAGAAATGAAAAAGAGGTTCTTGACCAGCTATTAAGTTTTGCAAGAAATAATGAGATGATAAGAGCGGTAATTCTCAATGGCTCAAGAGTAAATCCAAATGTACAAAAAGACATCTTTTGTGATTTTGATGTAGTATTTGCAGTTACAGACCCTAAACACTTTTTGAATAACCAGAGTTGGATTGAGGAATTTGGTGAGACGATAATTGTACAACAAAATAAATGTAGTGAAAATAGTGTGGACTGGTTTATCTTCCTAATGATATTTACTGATGGTATAAGAATCGACCTTCAATTTTTTCCAATTGAGCATGTTCAAATGCAATATGAGGACAGTCTTAAGGTGTTACTACTGGACAAAGATAATGCTATTAATGAATTTGAGCTACCAAATGAGTCTTTTTACTTTACTAAAAAACCAAGCAAAGAGGAGTTTGAAAAGACAATCAACAATTTCTGGTGGTGCTCCACCAACGTTGCCAAAGGTATCTGGAGAGACGAATTATGCTATGCAAAAACAATGTATGAGGTAGTAGTTCGGGAGTGTATTATTAATTTGCTATCCTGGTATATAGGAATGAATCATAATTGGTGCATTAACACGGGTAAATGGGGGAAATGGTTTAAAGGAAATTTGCCTGTAGAACTATGGAATTCATTTGTTAAGACGTATTCTGGAACGGATTACAATGAAATCTGGGAATCGCTTTTAGAGGCTTGTAGGCTTGTAAGGAAAATTGGAGTTGAGGTTGCGGATACTTTAGGCTATGAATATCCATTGGAAGATGATAATAGAGTTTATGGATTCTTACAAAGAGTATGCTCACTTCCCAAAGATGCCCAGGATATTTAATTAACTGGACTTGATAGTTGTAACTTCGTCAAGCCCATACAGGACACAGAGAAATTAGAAACCTTATAAGTGATTTTATTGTTCCATCCATGATGTAATTTCTATTAATTATAATTGATTATTATTATATCAGAGACAAAGTGATAAAAGGAATGCCGACAAATGAAGAGGCGGTTTTAAAGCTACTCAGAACTGGACACAAATAAGAAGAGCTGAAAAATTGGAGGAATATTATTATGGGAATCAAAATTGATCCACTTAAATAGACTGGAGGGATCTTAAATGGATAGAGTTGTAGAAGTACTGGCGATGGAAGAATATAGATTACTACTTACTTTTTCTAATGGTGAAATAAGAATTTTTGATGTTAAACCATATCTAAATGATAAGTTCTGGGCGCCCTTATCAAAAGTAGAAGAATTTCAACAAGTAAAAGTAGCAGGCGGAAGCGTTGAATGGCCTTTGGGTATGGATTTTTGTCCTGATGAAATATATCAAAAAAGTATGCCAATTGGTAGAAGATTAAGTGCATCTGGTTTTTAAAAAAATGTCAATTTGTTTTACTTTTTCTATACTATTTTTATATCCCTATTAACAACAGATATATAAGTAATACTTTCCATAAACTTTTATCTGCCGCAGGTTCACCGAGTCGCGCTTCATCCCGACTACTTGAACCCTCGGCAAAAATTATATTTCAATGTTTACCCTAGACTTATTATCCTCAAATACCGAAACTCAACAGTTCACGTCTAGAATATCTCATTACAACAACTAATTGAAGTGCCACTAGTACCATCCCAACGAGTAAACTGCACCCGGCAGATCCCCATCCGTAGCCATAAAATTCATTAGCCATATAATTATAAAATACCCCTATAAAAAGTAATATACGTTTTTATACCTAATCATTCCCAGCATTTCTTCTGCCGTTACTCCAATCCGGTACAGACCGGTCAACATTCTTTGTTCTTCTTCTGATTCTGCCTTGATCTTAAAATGGATCATAACATCGGAAGCTCCAAAGAATAAAACCACAATAAATAACATTAAGAAAATGAAAAGTTCTGCTCCCTGTTTTGAAGTTGAATAGGCTTCAATCCTGGAGGATGCTTTATAATATTTTTGCTCAGATTGTCCTACCTGATTCTTATCTAATAAGTATTTCTGGACAGCACTTATGCCCTTCACCGAAGCTTTCCAGTCATCAAAAGAGTATAACTTTGCGATTCCTGTCCAATATTCTTTGCATTCTGACGCTATTTTACGGTAATCTGCATCGCTTAATACCAGAGTATAATCTGCAAAGGTTGGATTCCTGTTGAATAAGATTCTTACGTCGCTTCCAGCTGACTGCAATTCTATATCTTCGTCACTGCAATTAAAACTAACTGTTTTTGGGGAAGTCATTTCATGCTCGTAACCATCTTTCAAAGCATACTGGAAAACCATTCGGAACTTACCTTCAGAGACTTGATAGTTACAATCAAACTCTTTATTCACTTCGGATACAGGAAGCAGATTAAAGGCCCTGCCTCTTAAATAATCCACCTGTTTTATAGTTTTGACTGATACATCATTTTGATTTAACAGGCTTTCAATTTCACGATCCTCTACCTTGTTCATTCCAAAAGTTTGGGAATATACCAAATCGTAGGGAGAATAAGTTATCGCATTATCTAAAAGCCCCGGATACATTACCACACTTAGTCCCCCAAAAAGTACGCAAAATCCAATCAACCCTGCTGCTATTATGCCAATCCTGCTTTGTGATTTATGATGCTGTTTCACAAAAGAAATCTCGATGAAATGTCGCTTCATATAATAAGGGAATATTTTAGCGAAAAATTGTTCCACGCTCTCCACCTGAGTTATTATCATATATAAACCTATGAACATTATGACTAAGCTTACCAACCATATAACTGCAGTGCCATTTCCAATTCCTATTACCATAATCAGAACTGAAACAGCTACAAATACCACACCTGCCATGAATATACCTGGTAGTGATTTTCCTCTCTTCTCAGCCTTGAATCTTTCCTTCATAAAATCAATAAGCTGCATTTTCGTGAAGCCCAAAATGCACGTAACCAGTGTGAGCAGTATTGTGATACCATAAAGAATAGCTGTCCATTTATAAGAATCTACATTAAAATACCATCCTAAAGCAGATATACCAATCACATGTTGAATTATAAAATAAAATGCAAATGATATTATCGTTCCCAGACTCAAACCGCTAATCAGTGACACCCCTGCAATTATACAATTTTCAATGAGCATATTTGTTAGTACTTCGGTTTCACTCATTCCCAATGTCATTAGAATACCATATTCATATTTCCTGTTTCTCAAGAATGCATTGTTTGCATATGGGACAAACAGTACAACAAAAATGCCAACAAATATGCTTGGTGCATAAATATTACCGGAAATAGCGCTGTCAACTATTCTCTTATCCATAAACGATTTATTTGCAAATATTGCAGCAAAGCTGTAAAACAACGCAACCGAAAACACATTACATAAGAAATAGAGTCTGTATCTGCGGAAGTTAGCAATTAACATTTTCATTGAAATATCATAAAACGTCATCCTGTTCGCCTCCAATCAACGCAAGCATTTCGGTTATGGAATCAAGGAATCCCTTCCTGCTACCTGTCTTTTCTATTTCTACAGCAAATTCTCCATCTTTTAACAAAACAGCTCTATTACAATAGCTTGCTGCGAATGTATCATGCGTGACCATTAAAATACTTGTTCCTACTTCATGATTGATATGTGCAAAATATTTCATAACTTCTCTTGTGGATCTTGAATCCAAATTTCCTGTAGGTTCATCAGCCAATATAATTGCAGGACTATTGATGAGCGCCCTGCAGATTGCCACACGCTGTTTCTCTCCACCAGATATTTCAGTAATGTTTTTCGTCTGTGTATCTTCAATACCGAGAATTTTCAGGATCTTTTTGGATTGCTCTTCCTGTTCCTCCACAGACTTTTTCTCTAATATCATAGGCAACAGGACATTTTCTTTCACGGAAAGGCTTTCTATTAGGTTATAGTCCTGGAATACCATCCCCAATCTTCTTCTACGGAATATTGCCATTTCTGCTTTATTCATATCAGACAAATATTGGCCTTCAATCCATACGCTACCTTTATCTGACCGGTCAACTCCACTTATTATGTTAAGAAGTGTTGTCTTGCCACTTCCTGACGGTCCCATGATTGCAACCATATCTCCTTGTTTGACCTGCAAATTAAGACCTTTTAATATTGAAACTTCTTCCTTGTTCCTTAATATATAACTTTTCCATACATCTTTAATATCTAAACAATTCATATCCTAATCTCCAATCTTCTACATACCAAAATAAAGCCAGAATATCTGGCTCCTATAAATATTTTCGATTGAAGAGGGGATTTATTCATCCATACGAACGCACAAAGAAACAAGAGTATATCTTCTTTCACAGAACAATTTACTCCTGTATATCCCAAAGAAACTTGTAAATGATAATAACACGCAGTCAATAATTTTACCATTAAATCCAGTACTGAGTAATTGTTTTATTTGAACAGCATTCTTAAGATTGCCCTTAATATCATTAGTTATTAGAATGCAATGTTCAAATTCTTTGGATTGATTAATTACAATTTTCTCAAGATCGCCTACACTATATGTTCCACCCCATATTTTAAAATTCAATGCCAATAAAAGAAAAAACGCTATGGATACTAAAGCAATTCTTGCTATGTGTTTTCTATTTCTGTATGTGAATTCCATAATGTCACTCCTTTACTTAGCATTCCTTGACGAAATTTTATACATATATTATAAATAATCTCAATATCATCCAATCCACAGTATACTACATATTATTTGAGAAATCTAGCATTGGGGAAGGGCTACCCACAGCTGAAAGCCATCCCCTTAAACAATTAAGCATCAAAAAAAATAACAAATCTGAAACTTCATAAATATAATAATATATATCGTCCAAAATTTGGGGGGACAGTTTTAATGAAGAAAGTTGGAATACTAATTTCAAAAATTCTTGTAGTAGCGTTCATAGTGACAACCATACTGGAATATTATTCTTCAATAAGCTTTGTAGCTGTTTCATACCAGACAGATAAGAAGGTCTATGGAATAAATCTTACGACAAGAGCTAGTGGCAGTGATACAATGAATTATATTTACGATGATCAATATTCAACTGTAGCTCAAGGGTTATTAATATATTATGGACAGCAATGGAATTATTATAATAACCTTGCAAAAAATACGGAGAATGATAAGGAGAAATCAGCCGCTTTAGCTAATATGGATAAGCAACGTAAAGCAGCTGACTTGGTAAGCTGGGAAGATAAAAATACAAACAAGTATGAAATAAAAGGCGTAGAAAGAGATTTGATAGATAAAAACGGAGAAGTGTTGTTAACAGAAACTGTTGCTCAAAAAGATGGCACTAAGGTAGTTGAAGAAATCACAATACATTTAAATGGTCAGGAAAAATATGCAAAAGGATTTGGACAGATTGTTATTCCAGAATTATATGTTTATACTAAAGTGACTAACGAACTAAAAAGTCAGAGCCCTTTATCAGATGCAAATAAAAAAGCATTCCAAAATGGTATAGGTAGTCTAACTAGCAATAAAACAGTTACAAATGTACCAAACTTTACAATGAATGATTTTGTTTATGGTGTAAATAACTGTGTTTTAGCTGGAACAGCAAGAATTATTCAAACTTTAATTAATAGACATAGTGTTATTGGAGATTTATCTCTCAAACCTTATGATAAGCAAGTTCATGGTTTTATTGAAAGTATTGCTAAGAAGAAATATAACTATGATATTGTGGCTGGAGTTCCTTTTCCTACTGATAATGATAACCTTGTTAAAGATGCTTTAAATAAGTATGGATTTCTATTATACGATGCTAAAAATAAATATCTTATTGATGCAAATTTTGACGCTATGAAGAAAAGTGTAGACAATAATATGCCATTCTTATTAAATTGTTCAGCCCAATATGTTAATACTGAATGTATTAATATACATGTAACTAACAATCCAACATACACTGATCATACTGTTACTGGTATTGGATATCAAGAGTATTCAACTGTTGTTGGTTCTATAAACCTTATAGAAGTATATGATGGCTGGTCTAGTACTCCAAGATATATTGACTATGACGAATTCTTGAAAGGCGCAAAGGTGTTGAATTCTGGAATGGATGGCTATAGCATTACTATAGTAAAATAGTATGTTTATATGAATTTACTGAGGAGGTTTAGTAATGAAAAAATGTCCTATGTGTCGGCTAATTAATACGAGTGAAGCTGAAGAATGTGATTGTGGCTATAATTTTGAAACCCGCATGGTTCAGATAGACATTGAAAAGATTGCACAAAGTATACCTATAATTCAAATAATATTTACCATTTTGCTGCTAATTGTATCAGTAAGTCTATTCTGCATACATAATCATATTGGCGCTTTTATTTATTTTTCTTATCAATTTAGAGGCATTTCTGGTTTATTGCTCTTATGGTTTATTACAATAATTTGTATTGCTGTAATGATAATACCTACAATTATAAGTTGGATCGTATTTTATAAAAAGAACAAATCGTTATCTCGGAAGTTGACTAAGAAGGAATGATAATATGGTGGAGGCACATAAGATGTATTTGAAGATTATTAACATAGGAAAAAATAAGAAATCATATATTAAATGAAGGATAGTTAATAATTATTTGAAGTAAGTGGGGGTCTAAAGATGTATGCATTAAAGCGGTTATCTCAAGTTTTCAGATCTTCAGAAGAAGTTCCGTTTGATGACTCATCCAGAATTGTTTTGTTTAGCGATGTTCACAGAGGGGATGGAAGTTGGGCAGATGACTTTACTCGGAACCAAAATATCTATTATGCTACCTTAACCCATTATTATAATGAAAATTATACATATATAGAACTTGGTGATGGAGATGAACTTTGGAAAAATAAGACTCTATCCGAAATTGTAAATGTACATAGCGATGTTTTTGAGCTGTTGTCTAAATTTTATAATGAAGGTGGTGTTAGTCGTAAAATTACTTGATTAATGATAGCAAGTTATGTTACAATAAGAAAAAAATGCGAAGGAGAGCGCAATGAATAACTCACTGTCCGAAGCGATTGAAATTTTGAAACG
>Ga0209430_1003028_pt1 | contig 10142 bp, 5 predicted proteins | sample BarGraIncub1133A_FD_184504 | JGI IMG/M metagenome (GOLD analysis project Ga0209430, IMG submission 184504) | Arctic peat soil microbial communities from Barrow, Alaska - Barrow Graham LP Incubations 11-33A (SPAdes) (version 2) | ecosystem: Environmental > Terrestrial > Soil > Wetlands > Peat... | reverse complement strand
TTTGTGTCTCATTTATTACTGGCATATTGATTTGTAATAGCATCGGCATATCATTTTTTCTAGTCTTTGTTGCTTTAAATTTATTAGCTATCGTACTTCTATTTAATAAAATTAAAAAAATAATTATAGCTGTATTTATTTTACTTGCCTTCTTCGCTTTTGGAGGAGTCATGTTTAATAATGCTGAAAAAACCTATACCGCTTCATTTAATGAATTTTATAGCAAGTCTGTAACACTTGAAGGATATGTAGATAGTGAAATAGAAAAAGCAGATGACAAAGTAAAATTTTTTATGAAAACTACTAATATCACATATAAACAAATCAATGAAAAAATCAGCGGTAGAATACTTGTATATATTTATACTAGTAGTGCTAATTCAGTAGAAAATAAAACTATCGACTATAGAACAAAAGTCTCTTTTGAAGGCATTCTTGATAGGCCCAAATCTGCCACAAATCCTGGCGGGTTTGACTATAAACGTTACTTAGCCTCTATTGGAGTTTCTGGGATAGTATATTTGGGGGATACCTCAGACATGTATACGATAGGGATTCAAAGCGGGGGATGGATTCATAAGCTAGGTTTTAAAATAAAAAAATCCGTTTTAAACATTGTACAATATTGCTTGGATAAAAATCAGGCTGGATTACTATCAGGGATGATTATCGGATACAAGGATGGACTTGATGAGAATGCATACACCGCATTTAGCAAGGCAGGATTGACTCATATAATGGTTGCTTCAGGAATGAATGTCGCTTTTATTATTTTACCTCTGGCCTATATATTTAAAAAAATGCGCTTAGGTAATTTAGCCGCAAGTATATCCACAATATTAGTACTAATTCTTTTTGTTTTCGTAACAGGATTTTCGGCATCAGTAGTTCGTGCAGTTATAATGGGAATTATCATCTTAGCAGGAAAAATTATTATGCGGGAAACGGACATATATACGAGTATTTCAGCCGCAGCTATTATTTTATTATCTTTAAATCCATATACATTATTTGATATAGGATTTCAACTCTCCTTTTCAGCGACAATATCACTAGTAATGTTTTATCCCAAGTTAAAAAAACTTATTGACCATAAGCATATACCAAATATTGTTTCAGACACTCTGGCTGCAACAATTGCAGCACAAATTGGGGTAGTTCCTATTACACTGTATTACTTTAATAATTTTTCAACCATTGCAATCTTATCCAATCTGCTGGTAGTTCCGTTAGTTCAAATAATTACTATTATTGGCTTCATTATGGTATTTGTTGGCGTTGCCAATATACATTTGGCTGTTTTAATAGGATATATTAATAACTCTTTTTTATCGTTTGTGCTTTTTGTAACAGAGTATACATCAAAAATTCCTTATGCATCTTTAAAACTGCCGACACCGTCTTTGGGATTGATAATAGTGTATTACTTAGCTATGCTATATATTTTTAAAGGCAGGAAATTAATAAAAGGAAAGCGTGATTTTAAGTATGTTAAATGGACTTGCATAGCATTAGTAGCACTGACTATACTTATAAAAAACATTATTCCAAAACCATTGGAAATAACATTTTTGGATGTAGGGCAAGGAGACAGCGCTTTTATAAGAACCGCCGATGGAACTAAAATACTCATCGATGGAGGGGGAAGAGCAGCAGGTTCAAAATCTACATTTGATATAGGACAATCGGTTATGGTACCATATATTTTGGACCAAGGAACTAAAAAAATAGATATTGTTATTGCCACTCATGGTCATTCTGACCATACTGAGGGATTAGAGGCAATTCTAGAGGAGATGAGTATTGGGACTGTTATACTACCTGATACTGATGGGAAAGGTTTTGAGAAAATAAAAGATATTTGTAGTGAAAATGGAATTACTATTGCCCGGTGTAAAAAAGGAGATATAATAAGACTTGATAAAGATACGGTATTTGACGTACTTAGCCCATTACCATTTGAACAGGATATTTTATCACAACAGTCTTTGAATGATACTTCATTAGTGTTAAAATTGATATACAAGAATGTTAAAGTTTTATTCACTGGAGATAGTGGAATTGCAGTAGAACAGCGAATGCTAGAGCAGGGGCTTGATGTGGGGTCAGACTTTCTAAAAGTCGGGCATCACGGCTCATATGGCGCTACCAGTGAGGATTTTATCAGTAAGGTAAAACCCAAATATTCAGTTATTTCTGTAGGCAGAAATAACTTTGGACATCCTTCTCAATTTGTTGTGGATAGGCTTGAGGAGAGTGGTGTACTGCTTTTGAGAACTGATGAGAGAGGAGCAGTTATTGTGAATAGCTACGGTGAAGAACTAAGTGTCAGGACAATGCTTCCAAAATAAAGAAGACTTAGTTCAGATGGAGTATTAGTGCCGCTGCTAAGATAAATAACTTCAAGAGGAAAAATATGAGCTTGGAAATTTTGAAGAAACAGATTAAAGAAGATAAATTGCAAAGTGTTTATCTCTTTTATGGTGCTGAGGAGTACTTAAAAAAATATTATATAAGTACAATTACAAAATTAATTGTAGAGGATGAAAATAAAGAGCTTAATTTCATCTCGTTTGATGGGAAGACTGATGTAGATAGCATTATAGCCAATTGTGAAACGCTACCTATGTTCAGTGATAAGAAGCTAGTTATTGCCAAAAATTCAGGTTTGTTTAAGTCAAAAAAAGGGGATGCAGTTGATACTGGCTCAGATAAAAAATCAACTAAGGACAAGCTTTCTGAGTACCTGGAAAATATGCCACCTTATACCTGCCTGATTTTAGTGGAATCAGATATAGATAAAAGACTCAAGCTAGTCAATGCCATCAAAAAGTATGGACTTATTGTTGAGCTTGATTATCAAAAACCAGCAGACCTGGTAAAATGGGTTATAAAGGTGTTTAAAAGCTACAACAAAAGCATTGAACAAATGGATGCTTCATATTTGGTAGAAAATAGTGAATATTCAATGACAGAGTTGCTTAATGAGATAGAAAAGGTAGTTAATTTTGTAGGTGATAAAAATCAAATAGCTATTAATGATATTGAAATGGTATGCAATAAGACAATAAAAAGTAGGATTTTTGCTCTCACTGATGCTGTTTCTGAGGGAAATATATCTAAAGCTTTGATTTTGCTAAATGATATGGCAGCACTAAAAGAGCCCATGCAAAAAGTGTTATTTATGATTATAAGGCAGATTAGAATGGTATACAGGATAAAGCTATTGAGACTGAGGGGCGTGAGGGACGAGTTGGCGGCAAAGCAAATGGGACTTACGCCATTTGTTGCATCAAAGGTAATAAGTATTAGTAAAAATTTAGATATAAGCATACTTGAAAAAGCTATGTATTATAGCTTAGAACTAGATGAATCAATAAAGACAGGAAAAATTACAGATAGAATAGCTATTGAGCTTTTAATTGCGTCTATGAATTAGTATTGAACAACATTTGCACATTTTACGAGGTTACGAAAGCATACTGCGGCTATATAATGGTTACTAACCGTTTATATGCAAACTAGTATAAATATCGGGGGTTAGAAAATTGGAAAAATGGATTTTGAAGAATCCGAAGAACGACTTTAAGAAAATGTCTCTGACATTAGGAGTTAGTGAGCTGATTTGTAGAGTATTGGTAAACAGAAATATAATAGATTATGATATAGCAAAGCGTTTCATAAATCCTAGCTTAAGTGGATTGTACGATGGAAGACAGATTAAGGATTTAGAAAAGGGTGTCTCAATAATAAAAAACAAAATAAAGACCGATAAAAAGATACGTATAATTGGAGACTATGATGTTGATGGTGTTATAAGTACTTTTATACTTTATAAAGCACTGACCAGATGTGGTGCCAATGTTGACTATGTAATACCACATAGAATATTTGATGGTTATGGGATTAACAATAGTATTGTTGAAAAAGCAAATGAGGATGGCATAGATACTATAATTACATGTGATAATGGTATCTCGGCCATTGAACAGATCAAATATGCGAAAGAATTGGGCATTTCAGTGATTGTGACAGACCACCATGAAGTTCCATTTATTGAGGATGAGAATTTAAATAGAATACATATAACACCAGAGGCAGATGCAATTATTGATGTTAAGCAGGTTGACTGCAAATATCCTTTTAAACTATTGTGTGGTGCTGGAGTAGTATTTAAATTTATTCAGGTCTTATATCAAGAAATGGGTATTTCCAGCAAGGAAGAAACGGCTTTTCATGAGTTTGTTGCAATTGCTACAGTCTGTGATGTAGTTGATTTAAAGGGCGAGAATAGGATACTGGTGAAAAATGGTTTAGCAGTTATTGGCGAAAGCACCAATATAGGCCTAAATGCACTTATGGAACAAACAGGAATTATAGGTAAAGAGATTGGTGTGTATCACCTTGGATTTATTATTGGCCCCTGTATAAATGCTTCAGGAAGGTTGGACTGGGCTGTAAAGGGCTTGAAACTGCTGCTATGTACAGATAGAACAGAAGCAGTAAGCTTGGCGCAGGAGCTTTGTAACCTAAACGCAGAAAGAAAAAACATGACAATATTAGGTGTTGAGGAAACAATTGAGACGATAGAAAACAGCGACCTTAAGAACGACAAGGTATTAGTTGTATATAAGCCACACCTACATGAAAGTATAGCTGGAATAATAGCTGGGAAGGTTAGAGAAAGATATAATGTTCCTACTTTTATTTTAACAGATAGCGAAAACGGGGTAAAGGGTTCGGGCAGGTCAATAGAAGAGTACAACATGTTTGAGGGACTTCTAGAGTGCAAGGAACTTTTGACAAGGTTTGGTGGGCACCCAATGGCTGCTGGATTTAGTCTTGAAATTGAAAATGTAGATGTGTTACGAAAACAGTTAAATAATTTTTCGACATTAACAGAGGATGATTTGATTACAAAAGTGTATATTGATGCACGCATTCCTATTTCAGATATCAATATAAAAACTGCAGATGAGTTGATGATACTTGAGCCTTTTGGCAAGGGAAATGCTAAGCCGATTTTCGCCGAAAAGGGTATCTGTGTGAACAGAGGCAACGTTTTAGGTTCCAATAGAAACGTTCTAAAGCTAAGATTGCTTACCAACAATAAACAGTACCTAGACTGCATTTTTTTTGGTAATATTAATGATTTTGATACTTACATCGTAGAAAAATTTGGAGAGAAAGAGCTTGATCGGATGTATGCTGGTCAAATTAATAATATTAAGCTTGACCTGGTTTTTAATATTGACGTAAATGAATATAACGGGAATAGAAGTGTGCAGCTTGTTTTAAAGTATTATAGATAGACGAGTTTGCATATTATTTTAGTTGTAAATCTATATACTTGTAAGTATCATTGGATTTAATTATAATATAAGTTATATCATACAAAACGGTTTTTAAAAAAAGGGGCACAATGATGGATTTGAAAACAAAGCTTAGGCATGTTGTAGACTTCCCAAAAGAGGGAATTGATTTTATTGATATTACCACAGTACTTAAAGATCCAGAGGCGTTTAAATTTTGTATGGACTCCTTCAAAGAGATTGCTGAGAAGCTGGAAGATTTCGATATAATTGTAGGCTCTGAGTCTAGAGGATTCATTTTTGGAGCACCACTTGCTTATCAGATGGGAAAAGGGTTTGTTCCAATTAGGAAAAAAGGAAAGTTGCCTTACAAGACAATTAGGGCTGAGTACAACTTGGAATATGGAAAAGATATTTTAGAAATGCATGAGGATGCTATAAAGTCTGGCCAAAATGTATTGATAGTGGATGATCTTCTTGCGACAGGCGGAACTTCTGAAGCAAATATTAAATTGATTGAGCAGCTTGGAGGAAAAGTGGTGGGAATTATATATTTTATAGAGCTTTCATTTCTTAACGGCAGAGATAAACTTAAGGGGTATAAAATAAATTCAATCGTAAAGTTTTAACTTGTGTATACTTCGGAATACTTTAATGAGTTATTAAGTTATTCCTCAAAATATGGGAGTCATATGGATTAGTGGAGGACGTTTTGATAGATAGTTTTTCAGTTCTTATTGAAAAAGTAAAAAAATACGACCCTAACAGTAATTTTGAAATGCTTGAAAAGGCATATTTTGTTTCTAAAACAGCGCATGAGGGACAGCAGAGAAATTCGGGGGAGCCATATATAATCCACCCAGTTGAAGTAGCAATTATTTTAGCTGAAATGGAATTGGACTCAACTGCGCTTGTTGCTGCACTTCTTCATGATACTATCGAGGATACAACATATACATACGAAGAGCTGAAAGTTCAGTTTGGAGTTGAGGTTGCAGACCTTGTAGATGGTGTTACAAAGCTTGGTAAAATACCGTTTACATCAAAAGAAGAACAGCAGGTGGAAAATCTTCGAAAAATGTTTTTGGCTATGGCAAAAGACATTCGAGTAATTATGATAAAGCTTGCAGATAGACTTCATAATATGAGAACTCTGAAACATAAGACTGAGGTCAAACAAATTGAAATAGCAACCGAAACGCTTGAGATATATGCTCCACTAGCTCATCGTCTTGGTATTTCTAAAATAAAATGGGAACTTGAAGATATATGCCTTAGATATTTAGACCCAAAGGAATATTATGATTTAGTTGAAAAAATTGCCTTTAAGAGAAAGCAAAGAGAGGCTTATATAGCGGGAATTATTGAAAATTTAAAGGAAAAAACAAGTGAATTGGGTATAGAAAATGCTCAAATAGATGGAAGACCAAAGCACTTTTATAGTATTTATCGCAAAATGAAAAATCAGAATAAGACGTTAGATCAAATATATGATTTGTTTGCATTTCGTATTTTAGTAAATTCTGTTAAGGATTGTTATGCAGTGCTGGGACTTGTTCATGGACTGTATAAGCCTATGCCAGGTAGGTTTAAAGACTATATTGCAATGCCTAAGCCAAATATGTATCAATCACTCCATACTACATTGATAGGTCCTGAAGGGCAGCCCTTTGAGGTTCAAATAAGAACCTGGGACATGCATAGAGTAGCTGAGGTGGGTATTGCTGCGCATTGGAAATACAAAGAAGGCATAAATGAAATAAAAGATTCTGATAATAAATTTGCATGGCTGAGACAGCTTTTGGAATGGCAAAAGGATACAAGGGATGAGAATGAGTTCATGGAAACGCTCAAAATTGATTTGTTTACTGATGAGGTATTTGTATTCACGCCAAAGGGAGATGTAATGAATCTTCCGGTTGATTCTACGCCTGTAGACTTCGCATATCTTATACATAGTGCAATAGGTAATAAGATGATAGGCGCCAAGGTCAATAGTAAGATGGTTCCTATTGATTACAAGCTGAAAAATGGTGATATCATTGATATTCTAACTTCCTCCACAATACATGGACCAAGTAGAGATTGGCTGAAAATAGTTAAGAGTAGCCAAGCTAGAAATAAAATAAATCAGTGGTTTAAAAAGGAAACGCGAGAAGAAAACATCATTAGAGGCAAGGAAATGATTGAGAGGGAGCTCAAAAAACAGGGACTAGCCTATAATCAGTTATTTAAAACAGAATGGATTGAGATAGTACTACGCAAATATAATTTTCCTTCACTAGATGATTTATATGCAGGTGTTGGTTATGGTGCGATAACAACAAATAAAGTTGTAACTAGGTTAAAGGAAGAGTTTAAGAAGACATTAAAGCCTGAAGAAATGGAACAAATACTCGAAACTATAGCTCAGACCAAAAATGAAAAAAAGAATAAGCATGCACCTGAGAGTGGTATCATTGTCAAAGGAATTGACAATTGCCTCGTAAGACTATCAAGATGCTGCAACCCTGTTCCTGGTGATGGAATAATTGGATATATAACCCGTGGAAGAGGAGTTTCTGTTCATCGTAGTGATTGTATAAATATAACAGCCAGCGTTGAAGAAGAGGGCAGATTCATAGATGTAAGATGGTATACCACAAGTGATGTTGCCTACAAAGCGGATATAACAATTATGGCTAATGATAGAACCTCTCTGCTGCTTGATTTGACTAATAGCATTACTGAGCTAAAAATACCAATTAAGGCTTTAAATGCAAGAACGACAAAAGAGCAGATAACTGTAATTAATCTTACACTAGAAATAACAAATACAGAGCAATTGGAGAAAATAATTAAAAGGCTTAGAAAATTAGATAGCGTATTTGATGTAACACGAAATAAACAGTAATAATGCTTTTACAAGCATAGTAAAAAGGAGTTTTAATTATGATAGTTAAACCTATTACAGGTGGCATGTTTGAATCGGTTTCATATTTAGTGGGTGATAAAGGAAAGGCAATATTAATAGATGCAGGAGTAAAGTGCGACAAAGTTCTTTCCATAGCAAAAGAGTTGAATTTGACAATTGAAAAAATAATACTTACGCATGGGCATATTGACCATGTTGCAGAGCTAGATAACATTGTGGAGCATACAAATGCAAAGGTATATATTCATATTGACGACGAAATGGCTTTAACAGATGCAAGGTTTAATGTTTCCGCTTATACTGGTACAGCTATGACTTTTAAATGTAAGAGTGAAGCATTAAGAGATGGTAGTGTGGTACACTTAGGAGATTTGGAGCTTAAAATAATTCATACACCAGGTCATACTCCAGGTTCTATATGTGTTGAAGTTGAGAATAATCTTTTTTCGGGAGATACACTATTTAATTCTGGCTATGGAAGAGTGGACTTACCAAATGGTAGCTTTGAGGACATTTATAACTCAATAGTTGATAAACTTTTTATCTTACCTGATGATATGATAGTATACCCAGGCCATGGGAGTAGTACCACAATAGAGGCGGAGAGAAGAACAAATCCTATAAAACAAGCTAATCAATGGTAAGACGAAAAAGAGGATAAGATGATATTTTTTAAGAATGATTGCAATTGTTTTGATAATGAATTTGAAGACGTGATTAAATTATTCTTTTTGCCAGATGAAATAGAGAAAATAGACGGGCCTTGGGGTGAGCGTCCTGGGGCATTTCTTTTTTGCTCAAAAAGCATTCATGAAGGCCAAGAGTACATTAATATAGAGCTAAAGGATCAGGACTTTGATGATTTTATTAAGTTACGCTGCGAGAGTGTACTTGAATCTGAGGACAAGCAAAGCCATAAGACATTCAAAAGAATTATTATGAGAAAATTATTTTTGCTTTTGAACAAATATACTGGAAAAGTAATACCCTGGGGAATTTTGACAGGAATCAGACCAGCAAAATTGGTAAATGAATTTATAGACAAGGGCATTAATAGAGACGATATTCTTTCAACTCTAAAGAATGATTATTTCGTTACGGATGGCAAGGCAAGTCTGTTATATGAAGTTGCAACCAATCAGAGGGAAATGTTTTTGCATTCAAAAACAAATAGCGTTTCAGTTTATATTGGTATACCTTTTTGCCCATCAAGATGTCTATATTGCTCATTTAGCTCCAGTACAATCAGTCAGTATAAGAAAATGATAGATCCTTATGTTGATACCTTGTTAAAGGAAATACAGCATACTGCATTGCTAATAAAAGCCAAAGGCTTTGAGGTTGAGAGTATTTATATTGGAGGAGGAACACCAACATCGCTGAATGTGCATCAATTATCAAGACTTTTGGAAGGCATTCGAGAATACTTGGATATGAGTCAGTTGAAAGAATACACTGTTGAAGCTGGTCGTCCGGATACTATAGATATGGAAAAATTAAAGCTAATTAAGAACATCGGAGTATCTAGAATAAGCATTAATCCTCAGACTATGAACGCAAGTACTTTAGAAAAAATTGGAAGAAAGCATTCTCCAGAGGACATTGAGAAAGCATTTTATTTGGCACGAGATTTGGGCTTTGATAATATTAATATGGATCTGATTTGTGGACTTCCTGGAGAAGACGTTGGCATGTTTAATAACACCCTTGAGAAAATGAATCTCATGAAGCCTGACAGCTTAACTGTTCATACTTTGTCAATTAAAAGAGCGTCTAGACTCACGGAGGAGAAAGAAAACTATTGTTTGGATAAACAATACCAGCAAGTGGCAGGGATGGTAGATATGGCTCGGGAGTATGCGACAAAAATGGAACTAAATCCATATTATCTCTATAGACAAAAAAATATACTGGGA
>Ga0209430_1003027_pt1 | contig 10145 bp, 11 predicted proteins | sample BarGraIncub1133A_FD_184504 | JGI IMG/M metagenome (GOLD analysis project Ga0209430, IMG submission 184504) | Arctic peat soil microbial communities from Barrow, Alaska - Barrow Graham LP Incubations 11-33A (SPAdes) (version 2) | ecosystem: Environmental > Terrestrial > Soil > Wetlands > Peat... | reverse complement strand
CTTGGTTAGGCTTGAGCTGTGTGCCGGGAAACTGGCATGCACAGTTCTTAGAGGGCTGGGGACGGGAAACCGTCCCTGGCTACTCGGCGTTGATATTCGCACTTTCCTGCCAGCGTTTGGCCCGCGACTTGGGCCACGGTAACACGAATACTGGGTCCCCCTTATAATAATTGATCAAGACAACCCTTCCGGGTGGCACATAAAAAGAACCGGGAACCCATAACAGGGAACCCGGCTTTTTCTTTGTATTTCTCCCCACCGCTGACCCTATATTGACCCTATAAGGCCGGGTCAACAAAAAAGCATACAGCCAAAAACCGTAAGCCATTGTTTTTGTTGGTGCGCCCGGACGGATTCGAACCGCCGACACCCTGGTTCGAAGCAAGCATATAACAGCCTTTCATCTGCATACAACTACCCCCAAGTCATACCGCTATTTATCTGTTTTTACAAGCTTTTTTAATAGTTTAGCGACATCAAGATTTCATTACGTTTCAATTGTTTTCTTGACAACACAGACATTTTGAGTCACTTTTGAAGTCACTTTTAGGGCTATACACAAAAGAGGGGAGCCATGAAACTGACCGACAACACCATCAAAAATTTAAAACCCAGTGAAAAGAAATATTTTATACATGGAGATATGAGTAACGATCGGCACGGATTTGCTATATGCGTCTACCCGAGAAGCGAAAAATTCCCCGCCGGCACTAAAAGTTGGTTTTTTATTTATAAATTCGAAGGCAAACGTTGCTTTCTCCGTCTAGGCAAATATCCTACGGTAAGTCTTGCCGAAGCGCGAGTTAAATTTGACAACCATTGGGCCATATACATCAGTGGCAAAAACCCAGGACTTGTAAATAAAGAAACTGAGTTAGAGCGGATCAAAGCTCCAACTGTTAAATACCTCTGCGAAGAATACATGGAGAAACATGCTAAACGGTTTAAAAAATCTTGGAAAGAGGATGAAAGGATTCTTGCACGTGACGTTATTCCGGTACTAGGCAAACGCAAAGCTTCCGACATTATCAAACGTGACATCCTAATATTGCTTGAATCAATAATAGACAGAGGATCTCCGAGCATGGCTAATAACAGCTTTCAAGTGATCCGCAAAATGTTTAACTTTGCTACTGAGCGCGACATTTTGCAATTTTCCCCTTGTACCGGATTGAAATTACCGACACAAAAGAAATCACGAGAGAGGGTGCTATCAGAGGATGAGATCAAATCCTTTTGGAACAATATAGGGGCATGTGCAATGTCGGAGGAAATTCAGAACGCACTTAAATTGATACTTGTCACCGCGCAACGACCAGGGGAAGTCATAGGGATGCATACAAGCGAAATTGACGGGGATTGGTGGATTATACCAGCGGAAAGAGCAAAGAACGGCAAAGCACATCGTGTATACCTGACAGCCATTGCAAAACAGATTATTGGTAATGCTATTAGCCATGCTCGCATTTTACAAGAGATTCCCGCCGGGACTGTTTACTACGGTTTTATTTTTGCTTGCCCACACAAAAACAAAGGGAAATCAATCAATCGGCATGCATTATCTATAGCTGTAATGAGGAATCTTGCTTTTCCGTTACTAGATGATAAAGGCACACCTATTATTAACAAAGACGGTAAAAAGCAGACTTTCAACAATTTCGCTATTAATCATTTTACTCCTCACGACTTACGCCGAACTGCTGCGACTTTTATGGCCAAATCGGGCCAAATGAATGAAGTCATTGATGCTGTCTTAAATCATACAATGCAAGGCATCATAAAGGTGTACAACTTGTATTCCTATGAAAAAGAAAAACAATCGGCGCTTGAGCAGTGGTCTAAAACTATAAATGGCATAATCCAATAAGAGGAATCAATAATGAAATACGAAGTCTACGGACAATACGACGGTGAACATGCCTGTATTTCTCAAGAGCACATGGAGTATCTTGCTGAGAAAATTGTATCAGGAAAGGTTCTTACGGTATCAGACAGAATATTGTTATATACAGCCATTACTGGCGATCCTCATCCAGAGTCTCTATTTCAAAGTAAAAAGGGTCCCAAGAAGAAGATTACCACACTGAGGAAACTTGCCGAAGATTTCATATTGTTGAAGTCACAAAAAATGAGAAGCACCGAAATAATGAAAGTTCTCGGGGCAAAGTATGATCTGCAAGGAGGGAGCGCCGTACTACCAACAACATTTTATAAGGCCCTCAAAAAAGGCCGAATTGAGCTTATAAGTTTCGAAGAAAGACAACTTAACAGCCTTAAAATACGAGAAAGATATAAACAAATTTGTGCAATAAAAGGCTGATCGAAATACGTACATAGATTAGTTGAAACCCCGTGTGATATCTTGCAATACAACAACACGGGGTTTTTTGTGCCCGAAATTTCAGAGGCTAGAGGAGAGTAAAATGGAAAGAACAGGACAAGGGACAACTGACAGACTGATTAGACTAAAAGAGCTTATAACCATTGTAGGACTATCCTCAACTAGCATATGGCGCCGATGCAACGATGGTAAATTCCCTCGATCTGTACGCCTAGGCACTGGTTCTGCAGTTGGGTGGAGAAAATCGGAAGTGGATGCTTGGATGAATTCGCTTCAGAAAACATAACAATCCAGCCAGTCGCATTAAATCACAAAAAAGTCTGAGCTTATACTGGATACGGAAATGATAGCTAATAAAATAATTTATTCATATGATAAAGTCGAAATAATGACCAAAACTCCACGCTACAAACTGATTGGTAGCTTGGATATGGAGATGCTAGAGGGTGAGTGTACGAGTCTTAACATTATATATGTTTCAGAGGAAGCTGAAGCCTATGGTTGGAAATCAAAAATATGTTTCTCTGCACCATCAAATCTTTTCCTAGAGATACTAAATTCATATGACCTTGGACGGTATGTCATTGTTTACCTCGAAGTGGCTAAAGATGTAATAAAAAATACCAAGAATGAAGCCACATTAGAAAGCTACAGGCTAATAAAATCCATAAAGAAAAAGAATACAACAGCGCAATCAATCGCGGATTTCAGAGATTCGACAGACCCGACTAAATTGCAATCAGAAAAAGGATTGTTTTCGGATATGACAGGATACCTTGGTAGCGAATCATTGCAGATGGTTTTATATGCAAGAGACTCAAAAATTACTGGTGAACCTTGCATCCATAGCGAGTGGTGCATTAGAGGCGCACGAAACATAAAGAGGATTGCTGACATATACACCGTTAATGACATGATTAAATTAGATGTTAACGCAACTTACGAGTGGCTCTCCAGACGGTACATTACTGTAGAGGAAGTCAATATTGAAAAACTTGGGAAGTTTATCAAAAGCTGGGAGAGAAGGCGCAAATTCACACGAAGGCAAAATATAAGTATCGGAATTGCAGCTACAACATTTCTAAGCATCTATAGCATTACGAGCGCATCACAATTAGCAAATTTTTTTAAAATTGAAAAAACAAGGTTAAAATCAAAAAGAGGTCCTAAGACAGAATGGGAAGATAAAATGCTATCGGTACGATCAAATGGACACTTCAGTGACCCTATAATAATAGTGTAATTATACATTCGAGTCATTTAGCCTACTGTTATCATTAATGAATCCACTAATAATTGTTTTCGGAGGTCACAACGGTATAACTTCTTCGGATCATCAGCATCTAAAGGACTTATATTATTGTATTGTTTCAAGATATACATTCGTGCATTATATCGATTAAAGACAAAATGATTCATATAGGATCATTCGGCTTACTATCTCAGGAATATGTACAGTTACTTCCTGCAGGTCTTCATAATTATCCTATGGTTTTCAAACATCAACAGATCACTTAACAACGAGTAAACAGGAGATGACGTACATGGCATACAACAATAAAACATTTTCGGCCCCAGAGCAAGCTTTGTCGGATGTCTCCAAATTGTTATCTCGTCTCTGCAACAGCCGGAAGGCTGCAATGAAGCTTTCAGAGATAACCAGCTTAACTGGTCAGGTTGCAAGGTTGACGAGGGCTTTGGTTTTAGGGTCAGAGCAAGAGGATGGAAAGGATGATGGATACGGTGACAAGGATCATTTTGCCAGGATATCGGTCACGGGAAATAGATCGGGCGTAATCAGATGAAATGCTTGGCAGGGATGAATTTTTCATAGAAAGCTGCAAGACTCATTGTTGCTTGTCTCAAGTTTACGCGCTAAAGCCCCCTCCTTGCCCCTACAGACGACTTCCATCAACTGAAACATGCAATGAGACGTCTTGAGTTCGTTCGATGCGGAATTGACTGCTGTTGACAGCAACCAATAATGAATGTTTTCTGGACGTTATTATCGCTCAACAAATCATCAACCAGGGACCAACAATCCTGCCCTAGTCCTCCAATTAGCCGAAAACCTAGGAGGACGAGGGCTTTTAACTTACTGACCGCTAAAACGTATAGCGGAGGCCTGCGAGGAAGTTGCTGCTGTTGTATGAGACACTGACGCCGTCTTTTGTGAAGTCAGATCCTGCTCCCTGAAATCGGTAGGAAACATCAAAATATAGCTTTTTATCTAAACTATGCGAAACGCCAGCAGTAAACTGATACCCGAAAGCATTATCATCGGTCTTGTCTCCTGGCTCACTAAATTCACCGTGTAACAATCCAATACCTACTCCAACGAACGGCGTAAGGGCAGATTCGGTCTTGAAATCATAATAGCCATTGATCATATAGCTCATCACGGTTATATCAGAATCAACCAGTTTAACACTACCTCCTGGTCCAGAAAGTTTATCAATATCGGCTTTTTTGTAGCTGAACTCTCCTTCAAGACGAGGCCCATCGAAATTGTATCCGCCGCTAAGATTGAAACCAAACCCAGTATCGTAATTTGCAGTCGCTGTACCGGCGAGACCGGTGACCCTAACGTCACTGTCATGAATAATGCTCAGATCACCCGCTGCTCCAATGTACGGCCCCGCAGCCATTGCCGATGTAGCCGAAGCCGTAATCAACAGTCCTACCAACAAAAAACGAATCTTCATCTTTACACCCCTTGCGATTTGTTTATTTTTTGTAAAAAATACATCCAAAGGGTCTTACCACAATTCTGAATGTAAATAAAGCTCCATTTAAAAACTTCAACGTTTGCAGGCTCCGTGTGTTCTAGATATTTGATCTAACTTCTCCGGACTTTTGCATATGTCTAGGATTGTCTATTTGGGTGCAGACTATTATTGGGTGGCGAAGCAAAAAACTGAAATATCCTTTTAGCAAATCACTCTGCGGAAAGGTTGTGAGTAACAATTAGACTTTAACTCAAATTTATGCCTTCAATCTCTTCAGAATCTTGTAGATTGATTCACGGCTAACCTTCATATCCTTGGCGATCTGTGTTTTCTTTTCCCCTGCAGATACTCTTTTGTTAATTTCTTCAATCTGTTCATCTGTAATTTCTCTTTTGCGACCAACGCCCTTGTATAAACCTTTCTCTTTTCTTATCCCAATCCCTTCCATCTGCCTAGACTTGATGAGGGCTCTTTCAAACTCGGCAAACGATCCCATCAAGTTCAGCATCAACTGTGAGTAATGATCCGTGTTGCCGGAAAAAGTCAGTTTCTCTTTTACGAACTGAACCTCCACGCCTTTTGCCACCAGCTCAGTAACAATCTTTTTAAGGTCAATAAGATTCCTTGCCAGACGGTCCATGCTGTGCACAACAACCGTGTCACCTGTGAAAGCGGTCTTTATAAGTGCTACAAGCTCAGGGCGTACCATATCCTTGCCGCTAATTTTATCTTCAAACTCAAGATCAAGATTAATACCGTCAAGCTGTCTGGCTGTATTCTGCTCAAGACTTGAAACTCGTTTGTAACCTAGAATCCTACCCCTGCGCTCGCCCATAACATCCCCCCTTCCATCTCAAAGTATGTATTTACACTCTAAGACCTTTAAGGCTAGATGTCAACCTGTCATGATTTCCAACTGTTAATACACACAATAACTGTCAGTTAAGAGTGTGTACTAGCGGTATACCGTTAGTTGACATCTTCAAAATTGGATACCAATGCTAAACTCTTTCACAAATCATGCAGCAATAGAAATATAGGTATCAAAGATGGAAATGAATGATGTCGAGGACATCCCCCTCGATTTGCCTTGACGGGGAGTTAGGGGGGCAGAGTCACTGGTACTGAATACAATATATCCCAAGAATCTAGTAGCTCACAAAATCATTAGAGTTGACTAATGTTTCCGATATTCAAACTTAATGTTCACTTTAACATAATCCCCTAGGTGAAACGGCGTCCATTATCAATGGTAAAATTTCACACTATAAATTGCTTTTAAAGAGGAAGGGGTAAACTGATTTAATAAGATGCTACAGGGGTCGTTTAGGGGGGGGAGGAGGGAACGCTGGCACAGCGAAAAAGGATGAAGGAAGCGGAACAGGCTGTCTGGAAAATGTAACAGGGGGGGCGAACCGCCAACACCAAACTTAAAGTCCCCACCAGATCTCCCTGATGAGGACTTTATTGAGGCATTAAGGTCAACTAATTAGATTGCATTCAATCGAATTTCAGTACATCCATACCTCAGGAGCTCGTTAACTTTCCGCTACGCACTTTTCTCCATGATATGCCCCTCCCCAATTTAGGTCTTTCACAACATCTAAGATAACTGCAATTTTACATTTTTACTTTGCAATGTCAATCATTTTTCTGCGTCGTTATTATCAGCTAATGAGAGCCAGCAAACGTGGATTCCACTTATCAGACTGTTTGACATAGCTAAAGTCTACTTCGCTGTCACTACTCACACAAGCAATATTCGAGGGGTCAAGCATGATTGACTGTTCTAATTCAGATAAAGCCTCTTCAATTAATCTATCAAGTTCAGGCCCACTGCTTGTATCTTTAGCATCGAAAGCTTTTAAGACATGGTAGCAAGCAATATTATATAAGGCTGCAGCTTTGTTAGTTTTAGCTGTAGACTTTAGCTCTGCTGGGAGCTCAGGGTCATTCAGCGATTGCAAGTAGCCTCTTAATACTTCGATTGCGCGATTGTAATTTTTCACCTTTCTATGCAGGCGTGCAAGATAAATATTATAAGTCCGATTATATTTTGCAGTATCACTAAAAGTTTCCATAATTGATATCGCAGTATGTATGTCAGAAAAGGAGTTTACTTCCTTTATAGAGAGGGCGTCTTTAGCGAGAGCTAATGCATCCTGCAGTATTATGTTATTCTTAAGTTCCTGTCTTGTATGTTCGTCATTACTTTTCAATTTCTCAATTGTCATACTTTGCTCAGTGGATTTATTTTCTAGCGCCGTAATTTGTTTTTCTAACCTTGCACCAATCACAGGTAAAAGGCGATAGCTGACAGTCCCTGAGATGACGCAGAGGCTAATCAATTCCAATAAAGTATTAGTATCTAGCCCAAGCTTAACCTTGCCTACCCATCCACCGATAAGCACCACTCCGAAGGCTCCAGCGACCCCTATCAGCGACCTGCAGGCAAAATACCAAGTTTTACATTTTGAACAACCGTGCACGGGAAAAGACTTATGTACCGCCATTAGATTGTCAAAGAGCGCGGACACGCACCCACCAAAAGCACCAGCAATAGCGATAATTATTACATACTCGCCAAGATCGTAATTGAATTGCATTAATTTTTACCCCCCAAAAAACTATCCTTATACATTTACTATCGCATAAAAAAGTCAATAACAAGCTGCCCTGAGCAATAAAGGCAAAAAATAAGCAGGATTCTGCGCTGAGGGGCCGCAGATAAGGTCTCAGATATTGTGTTTAGTGTTCAGTTTTAAGGATTAATTTTTACGGCCTAAGCCTCAGCCCTGCAGATATACCACATTACACATCATGTATCAAGTGGGGATTACTTTCGTCGTCCATCTGGTGGGGTGTGTGGTCCTGTCCTTCCAAATAAAGGCTTAGAATTGAGGTCTGGGGCGTGAACGCCAGGATCGGCGTTGTTACTTATTAATGATAAGTGCATTCTCGCAAAATAATGGACAGCCGGAGTCATGTGGAAGATGCAGGCAGGGAGTCCAACCACAAAGCGACTCTAGGTCACTTTTCAAGTCACTTCCACTCTTAACACAACGCAGTGGTGTTAAGATTTTACTTACAACTAACTGTTTTTGTTGGTGCGCCCGGACGGATTCGAACCGCCGACACCCTGGTTCGAAGCCAGGTACTCTATCCAGCTGAGCTACGGGCGCATGCGAAACAAAGACTACAACATAATCGCACTTTTGAAAAGAGGTTTATCATGTGCCGTTTGCCAGAGAAAACGGTTGAACCGGGTAAGTAGATACTGATATAGTGGGCGGCCAGACTTTAAGGAACGGAGAGTACGATGTTTGAAGAGGAAAACCAGATGGGACTCTTTGAGACGGCCGGCGCCGCACCGGACAGGCAGGTCCGGGAACCCAAGCCGGCGACCGTCGCCAGCGGGAAGCCGACGCCCCCCTCCCCCGCGAAGCCGGCGCTCCCCGCCCCGACGAAGCCGGTGAGGAAAAAGGTCAAGCCTGCCGTCGTGGTGAGCGCACCGGCCGCGAAGAAGGTATCGGGGCTGGTGCCGGACGGCGACGTGCGGCTGACCGCAAACATCCGCCAGGATCTGCACCTGAAGCTGAAGATCGCCTCGGCTCATCGAAGGACCACCATAGGTGAGATCATAGAAGAGCTGATAGAGAAGCATCTCAAATGACTGTCGCGCTTCTTAGGTCATCAGACCGGATAGTGCTGACTACCTGATTTGGACTTTTGCGCTCGCCCCTTGATCGCATACTTGACGTCGATTGATCCATAGCCTTAAGAATCCCGGAGACCATAACGGATGAAGACAATAATGACGTGCCTGATGTTGTTTGCATTCGCCTCGCCGGTACACGCCGGGCACGGGACCATTGAGGAAACGGACGACTGTTACATCGTCGAATACAGCGGCGATGCGACTGATAAAACTGATAAAACTGACAAAACGGCTGATAAAACGACTGACAAAGCAGCTGATAAAACTGATAAACCGGCGGGAAAGCCGGAAGAAAAGCAGATCCCGCTCCCGGTTGCCACACCAGCTACAAAACCTGCCGTTCAGGAGCGCTCGGCGCAGGATGATGGGACGCCCGCTACACAGCGACCCGCGAGAATCCGCGATCAGAGCAGAAGGGAGCGTACCCAACGCGTGCCGCGAGCGTCACCTGAACAGGGAAGCGCCGAGTAGGGAGCGGGACCGGTTACCCGGTGCATGATCGGCCTGCCTCACCTTTTTCCGCGCTGCCACCTGCCACCTGCCACCTGCCGGCCAAGCGTTGCATGCAGGAGAAGCCTATTTCACTTAGGAGAATGGAACGTGATCAACGGCAAAAAGATAATTGTGGTCTTGCCCGCATACAATGCTTCAAAGACCCTGGAGATGACCTACCATGAGATCCCCTTCGAGTTTGTGGACGGCGTGATTCTGGTCGACGATGCGAGCCGTGACGATACCGCCGCCGTGGCGTCGCGTCTCGGCATTACAACGATCATCCACAAACAGAACCTGGGATACGGTGGAAACCAGAAGACCTGCTACCTGGCAGCGCTGGACATGGGGGCCGATATCGTCGTCATGCTCCACCCGGACTACCAGTACACGCCGAAACTCATTCCCGCCATGGCCTCCATGATCGCCTTCGACGAATTCGACGCGGTGCTTGCCTCCCGCATCCTGGGAACCGGCGCCCTCAAAGGAGGGATGCCGTTCTACAAGTACGTTGCCAACCGGTTCCTGACCCTGGTCGAAAACATACTCCTGGGCCAGAAGCTCTCGGAGTACCATACCGGCTACCGGGCCTTTTCCCGCGAACTGCTGGAGACGCTCCCTCTGGGGAAAAACTCGGACGACTTCGTCTTTGACAACCAGATGCTGGCGCAGATCACCTGGTTCGGCTACCGCATAGGGGAGTTGAGCTGCCCGACCAAGTATTTCGCGGACGCCTCCTCGATCAATTTCCGCCGCAGTATGATCTACGGGCTCGGGGTACTGAAGACGGCGCTTCTTTTCAGGTTGCAGAAGTGGGGCCTGGTCCGGATGCAGATGTTCCATGCCAAGGAGTAGCCGGGACAAG
>Ga0209430_1003026_pt1 | contig 10147 bp, 5 predicted proteins | sample BarGraIncub1133A_FD_184504 | JGI IMG/M metagenome (GOLD analysis project Ga0209430, IMG submission 184504) | Arctic peat soil microbial communities from Barrow, Alaska - Barrow Graham LP Incubations 11-33A (SPAdes) (version 2) | ecosystem: Environmental > Terrestrial > Soil > Wetlands > Peat... | reverse complement strand
AATCAAGGGTTGGAAACCATTTATGGACATTTATCAAAATTCCTTGTAGCGCCAAACCAGGAAGTAAAAGCTGGAGAAGCTATCGCATTGGGGGGAAGCACCGGACATTCAACGGGTCCACATTTACATTTTGAAACGCGTTTATACGGTAATCCCATTAATCCTGCCAAATTGTTCAGCTTTGAGGATTATGTGCCCTTGCACAATAAATACTATGTTGAAAAAAATAAAACGTTTGAAGAAAGAATCGCCTTTTCAGGAGGGTCTTATGACGGTACTCCAATAAGCAAGGAAGGTACTGGCAACTATAAAAAAGGATCTTACTCAAATGTACGCTACTACACCGTTCAACATGGGGATGTCATAGGTAAAATTGCCTCCAGAAGTGGAGTGTCCATTAATGATATCTGCAAATTGAATAATATCCGGAAAAAGTCTACTATTCGACCTGGACAACGCCTGCGTTTATCTTGATTTTTCGTTCCTTTTTTACTACTTTTGTGGCCTAATATATGCAAAAAATTTGCTTTATGGCCGATACCAACAGTCAATTTGATGCCGTAGTTTCACAGTGTCGTTTGGTTTTTTCAAAAAAACTTCACGATTACGGTGCTGCATGGCGCATTCTTCGTCCACAATCTGTTACAGATCAGATTTTTATTAAAGCCAACCGCATCCGCAGTCTGGAGGTAAAAGGCAATGCCAAAGTGGAAGAGGGCATTCGACCTGAATTTATTGCCATTGTAAACTATGGGGTGATAGGTTTGATTCAACTCGAAATGGGTTATACAGAACAAGTGGATCTTTCAGCCGAAGAAGCTTTAAAAATTTATGACGCGAAACTGACCCTTGCCAAGAGCCTTATGATGGATAAGAACCACGATTACGATGAGGCTTGGAGAAGTATGCGAATTCCCTCTTATACCGACTTGATTTTGATGAAATTGCATAGAACCAAACAAATAGAAGACTTAGGAGGCCAGACGCTAATTTCCGAAGGCATTGATGCCAATTATCTGGACATGATGAATTATGCGATTTTCGGATTAATCCGAATGGACTTTGATCATGTTGAATGTTGATAAAACCGATAAAGATCCTTTGATGGAAAATACTAAAAAAATAGTGATTAACATAGCCCGATTCTTAGTGGGATTATGTTTTGTATTTTCCGGTTTTGTAAAAGCAATTGATCCGCTAGGTTCTTCGTATAAATTTGCAGATTATCTGGAGGCCTTTCATTGGTCTTTTCTATCAGATTTGACATTTTTGATGGCTGTAGGTCTTGCCGCAGCCGAACTTTTTTTGGGAACAGCCCTGATACTGGGACTTTGGAAAAAAACGATCCCTTTACTGGCTTTGCTTTTCATGCTTTTCATGACCCCATTTACACTTTATTTAGCCATTAAAAACCCTGTATCAGATTGTGGTTGTTTTGGTGATGCGTTGATTTTGACCAATTGGCAGACGTTCTATAAAAACATTGTTTTACTGATTCTGGTTGTGCCTGTTTTTCTTTGGCATGATTTGACATATACCCTTTTTGGAAAACGTACAGGTAGTTGGAGCGCCATTTGGTGCTTGATTTTCCCGTTATTTCTTTCTACGTATTCCATCAGACATTTACCCATGTTGGATTTCCGACCGTACAAAATAGGGAATAAACTGGTCGATTTTATGAAAATACCGGAAGATGCACCCCGTGATTCTTTTGACACACGCTTTATTTATGAAAAGAATGGCGTTCAAAAGGAATTTTCTGTGAATGATGCTCCTTTAAGTGATCCTGAATGGAAATACATGGATCGGAAAGTAACACAGATTCGCAAAGGTTATACCCCCCCCATTCATGATTTCGTGCTGGAACATCCAACAAAGGGAATCATTACAGAGGAGGTTCTGAACGACACCTCTTATACTTTTCTTTTGGTCAGCCCTAAATTGGAAGAAGCAAACCGAAGTACCATTGCGCTTATTCAGTCAGCCTATTTATACGCGAATAAACAGGGTTATGCATTTTATGGACTTACAAATTCAGATGGTGAAGCCATTGATGAGTGGAACTATGAATACGATTCCAACATTGAATTTTGTACCGTCGATGATCGTACTTTAAAAACCATGATTCGTTCCAATCCGGGTATTTTGTTGCTTAAAAATGGTGTAGTGCTTCAAAAATGGGGATTCAGGGATATACCGGATTTTTCTAAAATTAAATCGCCCATGAATACCAGTCAATGGGGGAGTGTGCGAAAAGTAAACACAGTAACTATTTTAGGGAAACTATTTATTCTTTTCCTGATTCCGCTGCTTCTGTTCTTTTCGTTTCATAGGGGATATCGCCTTCATTTTAATCTCCAAAAAAATAAAAAGAATTTAGATAACATATAGGTTTATTAATTAGTAAAAAAAAGTCACATGAGAAAAAACATTGTTGCAGGTAACTGGAAAATGAACATGACCCTGCAGGAAGGCGTTGCCTTGGCAAAAGAATTGAATGACATCTTAGCTGCTAAAACAGTTAATTGCGATGTTGTTATTGGTACTCCGTTTATTCACCTGGCATCTGTAGCTGCAGTTGTTGATTCTGCAAAATTGGGTGTTGCTGCTGAAAACTGTGCTGATCACCTTTCCGGAGCTTATACCGGAGAAGTATCTGCAGCTATGGTAAAATCTACCGGTGCTCAATACGTCATCCTGGGCCACTCTGAACGTCGTGCTTACTACGGTGAAACCAACGAAACCCTGAAAACTAAAGTTGAATTAGCTTTGGCAAATGGTTTAACACCGATTTTCTGTATCGGTGAAGTGTTGGAAGAACGCGAAGCTGACAAACAATTTGACGTTGTTGAAAAACAAATCAAGGAAGCCTTGTTCGCCCTTTCAGCCGAAGATTTCTCAAAAATAATTTTGGCTTACGAACCGGTTTGGGCTATTGGAACAGGTAAAACTGCCTCTGCTGAACAAGCTCAGGAAATCCACGCATTCATTCGTAGCGTTTTGGCCGCTAAATATGGCAAGGAAGTTGCAGACAATTGCTCCATTCTTTATGGTGGCAGCTGCAAGGCTTCCAATGCAAAAGAACTCTTCTCGAACGCTGATGTTGATGGTGGTTTGATTGGTGGTGCTGCTTTAAATGCTGCAGACTTTATGGGTATAGTAGACGCATTCTGATTCATTCGGGAATCTCTTTTTAAATTGACGGATGATATTCCAATAGTGGAGTGTCATCCGTTTCTTTTTTCAATTCAAATAGCTATATTGCACGCTTAAATTTAAAAAAAATAGCGATGAAAAGAGTCATGACAATTGTTGGTTGCATCCTACTTGCAGCTAATTGCTTGTGCTTTGGGCAGAGCAAAACTTTAAAGTATAAAATGGTAAACAGTTTTCCTGTTGAAGGAGCTGGCGGTTGGGATTATCTCAAAGTGGATGAAGCGACAAATAGATTATTTATTTCACATGGAATGGTTACTCAAGTGATGGATTGCAAGACCGGCAAACTGATTGGAACAATAGAAGATACCAAAGGCGTACATGGTATCGCTTTTGATCAGGAAGAAAACAAAGCCTTTATCAGCTGTGGAAGAGATTCATCGGTTTCCGTCGTTAATCTGACCACGCTTGCATTTATTTCAAAAGTAAAAGTAACCGGAGCAAATCCTGATGCCATTTTATACGATTCCTTTTCGGATAAAGTGTTTGTCTTTAACGGTCGTTCCTCCAATGCGACAGTCATTGACACCAAAACAAATACGGTCGTTGCAACCATTCCCCTTGCAGGTAAGCCTGAATTTTCTGCCACAGATAAAAATGGGAAAGTTTATGTGAATATTGAAGATAAGAGTCTGATAACGGTCATTGATTCCAAAAACCTTAAAGTTGAAAATACCTGGTCATTAGCTCCAGGTGAAGAACCATCAGGGCTTGCATTGGATAACAAAACACACCGACTTTTTGCAGTATGTGGAAATAAAAAAATGGTGGTTATGAATGCCCTGAATGGGAAAATAATCAGTACGCTTGAAATTGGCGAAGGTTCGGATGGCTGTGCTTTTGATCCCCAATTAAAACGGGCTTACAGTTCAAATGGTGAAGGAACACTTACCGTAGTTCAGGAAGGCGATGCCGATAAATTTTATGTTCTGGAGACTATTCCGACTAAAAAAGGAGCCCGGACTATTGGTGTTGATACGAAAACACATCACCTTTATTTGCCAACTGCAGAATTAGGAGCTGCTCCTGAAGCAACAGCAGAAAACCAACATCCCAGACCAACAATTAAACCTGGAACATTTACCATTCTCGATGTAGCACCTGTTCAGCAATAAGCGATTATCATTGGTATTTAATCCAATTCCCGGTTAGTTTTTCTGTAGTATATTTTCAATCAGAAGCGACATCTACTATGTAAATTGGAAAAAAAGATTTGTATTTGTCTGAAAATGAGATAGATGGTTTTATTTTTGTCCTGATTTTTTAGGCTAAAATAACCTTTGAAAACTAATTGATCTGTATTTTTGAGTAAGAGGGTTTTTATTTTGCTTTGTCAAATAATGTTGGCCGATGTTGAATAAACAAAAAGAACAAACAGTAACTAAAAAGGTACTGTTTCTGGAATTGCAGCTTGCTGAACGGGAAAAGGAGCTGATGATCTTGAATGAAAGACTTCATAAAACAGAGGAAAAACTCACATTCACACAGAGAATTGGAAATCTGGGTAGTTGGGAATACGATGTGGAAGCGAATAAAACGACCTGGTCACAGAATTTGTATGAGATACTCCATGTTGAGCCTTTTAAAGATGGTGTACCAAAAGATTTTTTTTTAAGTAGGGTGCATCCCGATGACTTGGTTCTATGCCAGCAAATGCAAAAGGATCTGATGGAGTATAAGGCTCCAGTTTCCAGAATTCTTAGGTTTTTAATTCCCGACGGCTCAGTTAAGTGGATTCTGGATAGTATTGAACCTACTTTCCAAGGAGATAAATTGCTTTACCTGAGAGGTCTCAATATTGATGTCACCCAAAAGAAGCTGTTGGATGAAAATCTGGCTGAACTGAATGCCAATCTGGAAAATAAAATAAAAGAGCGAACCAAGGAACTTGCCATTTCCAATGAAAAACTGATCCGGGAGATCAATGAAAGAATACTCATCGAAGAAGCTTTGCGGTTAAAAACAATGGAACTTCAAAAGTTTTTTGACGTTTCTCCCGATATTCTGGCCATCTGTGATCAGACAGGCAGGGTCCTTAAAGTTAGCAAAACCGGATTTGACTTAATAGGTTATACACCTGAATTCCTTACCAATTTGAATCTGTTTGATTTTGTTCATCCAGATGATAAATCCCGGATTAAGGATGCTATTGGCAATTTTGGCAAGAAAGATGAGTCAAACATGATTGTTAGTCGTTTACTTTCTGCCGATGGTAAATCTCGTATTTTTGAGTGGACTGTTGCGATGGAAGATGGTTTGATTTTTTCAGCCGGCCGTGATATTACTGAAAGAAAGAAAGCGGAAGAATTTGAGGATGCGCTGCTTCTCTTAACACCCAAATTGACAGGATTGCCCTATGCTGAAATAGATGGTGCTATCCAATTGGCTTTGACTAAAATCAGTAGTTTTATAGGGGTTGATAGAATTTTTATTACTGAATTTTCAACTGGTTTTCAAACGTTATCGATCATTCATGAATGGTGTAAAGACGGCATCCAGTCTTTAAGGACTGATTTGAGAAACGTGCGTAGCGATAGTCTACCGAATGTTTCCAGAATGATTCTTGCAGGGGAGGATGTGAATATCCCCAATGTAAGTGATTTGCCGGATGACTGGCGGGAAGAGCATGAACTGCTTCAATCGTTAGGCGTTAAAACCTTGGTGGTGCTTCCGATGTTTCTGGACAATAAGTTGATAGGTTCATTAAGCATTGAAAGTCTTAGTGATTTTAAGATCTATAGTTCATCCGAATTCAATATTATCAAGGTGGGATGTAGCCTCTTGGCCAGCCTGATCAATAACAAGCGTACTGAGAACCTTCTGGAACAATCCAGGGTGAACATTGAAACATTCTTTAATACGATCGATGATTTTCTGTGGGTCATTGATAAAAAGGGAAGATTTCTCTATTCGAACCAGACTATGTTAAACCTTTTGGGCTATAGTTCCGATGATATATTCGGAAAACATATATTATCCTTTTATAAGGATGAATACAAAAATAAAGCCAAAGAAGTTTTGATCGGATTTCTTAAAAATCGAACCAACGCTTGTTCCTTACATCTACCGTCGAAGAATGGTACATTAATACCTGCAGAGACGAGGATAAAAGAAGGACTCTGGGATGGTATGCCGGCTTATTTTGGAGTGAGTAAGGATATTACTCAAATACAATTGTCCGAAAAGAAATTTTCAACTGTCTTTCATTCAAACTCAGCGATGATGTCCATTTTGCATTTTGGGGATGGTAATTTTATAGATGTGAATCAGGCTTTTACGGATGTTTTGGGTTATAAAAAAGAAGAACTGCTAGGTTGTAATTCCAAAGACCTGAATATATTTGTTGATCTGGATCAAAGATCTTTTATTTTCAAAAAACTCAATAATGGAGAATCTGTTCGCGAAGTAGAAATTCTGATGCGTACCAAGAATGGTGAATTAAAAACCGGCTTGTTTTCAGGCGACTCTTTTTTCGTAGGAGATGAACCATTTTTTCTGACAGTGAATGTCGATATAACCGAACGAAAGAAGGCGGAAGACCAATTAAAGCAGGCTCGACTGGAGGCAGAAAAAGCCAATATGGCAAAGAGTGAGTTTTTGTCACGAATGAGTCATGAATTGCGGACGCCCATGAATTCCATTCTGGGTTTTGCTCAGCTTTTAGAGATGGGAGAATTGAATGCTCCTCAAAAGAAAGGTATAGATCATATTCTTAAAAGTGGAAAACTTCTGCTTGAACTGATCAATGATGTATTGGAAATATCCAAAATAGAAGCGGGACATTTACCCTTCTCACTTGAACCGGTTCCGCTGGATTCCATTATACGGGAAACGGCCGATTCAGTATTGCCTATGGCTGAAAAACGTGGAATTACGATTCATCAGGTTGAATCGTCGGAAAGTTTAAGGTGTGTCCTGTCTGACAAGCAACGGTTAAAGCAAATTCTTCTGAATTTATTGGGTAATGCCATCAAATACAACAGGGAAGGTGGAGCAGTAACCATACGTACAGAGCTAAGACGGGATACCACAAAAACGAAAAAATTTATTCGCATTCTAATTTCCGATACCGGTCAAGGAATATCTGCTGAAGATCTGCCCAAAATATTTGTGCCTTTTGAACGGATTGGGGCTGAAAAAACAACTACTGAAGGAACCGGGCTAGGTCTGGCTGTGGTGAAAAAGTTGGTCGATGCCATGAACGGCACCCAAGGGGTTGAGAGCGTACTTGGCCAGGGTTCTACTTTTTGGGTGGAATTTCCTCAGGCAAAGTGCCTCAAAATGTTAACCAACCTGGATGCTAAACAGAAAATTACGGAGGTTAAATCATGGAAAGGTACAATGCTTTATGTGGAAGATAATATTCCAAATATTGAATTGGTTGAGGATATTTTCGATTTAACGTATCCTGGTATCAATCTGATAACTACAAATTTTGGAAAAAAGACTTTGTCTCTTGCTTTGAAATATAAGCCAGGTCTTATTCTATTGGATCTAAATTTGCCCGATATTGATGGATTGGAGGTTTTAGAGATTTTAAAGAATGATAAAGAGACAAAAGATATTCCTGTGATCGTTTTAAGTGCGGATGCCATGCCCAGGCAAGTGGAGCGGATAATGGGGGCAGGTGCTATAAATTATTTAACGAAACCGTTTGAGGTTGAGGCGTTTTTGAAGGTGGTGGAGGTGTATTTGGGGGATGGGAATGGATAAAATTGAACCTTTTGTATATTTGAGTGTCAAAAGTTAATATAGCATTCACCGTTTGTTAAATGGCACTAAAAAATACCTTTATGAAAACCACATTTGAAATAAACAAATACGGCAAATTTTGTTTTGTTGCAGGACTGTTTTGTTGTAGTATGATCCTATTTGCCCAAACAGCTGAGTCGCCCATTTATCTGAATCCTCAAAAACCCATAGAAGTACGTGTAAATGACCTAATTTCCCGGCTTTCGGTAGAAGAAAAGGCACAACTTCTCAATCACAAAGCACCCGAACTTGAAAGACTACACATCAAATCGGACGGATGGAACCAATGTTTGCACGGTGTTTGGTGGAACAGGCCAACCACGATGTTTCCCATAGCTCCCGCAATGGCTGCGACCTGGGATCCTACACTGATTCATGAAGTGGCATCGGTTATTTCTGACGAAGCACGTGCCATTTACAATGGGTGGCACAACGACCCGAATTTTGATGGTGAAAAGAAAGGTTTGATTTACCGCTCGCCGGTTATAAATATAAGTCGGAACCCTTACTGGGGACGCATCAATGAAACATACAGTGAGGATCCCTTCCTGACTGGTCGCATAGGTGTGGCTTTTGTAAAAGGACTTCAGGGGAACGATCCCAACTATCTCAAACTCGTTTCAACGTTAAAGCATTATGCTGTTAATAATGTTGAAAGAGATCGGGTGGAGCTGAATGTAAAAGTGAGCGAACGCATGTTGTACGAATACTGGTTGCCCCATTTCCGGGACTGTATTGTAGAAGGTCAGGCACAATCGGTGATGGCTTCGTACAATGCTTTGAATGGAGTCCACAACAACATCAATTCGCTTTTATTGACCGATATTCTGAAGAAACAATGGGGATTTCAGGGATTTGTCGTTTCGGATCTTGGCGGAGTTAAAACCATGGTGGAAGATAAAAAAATGGGAAATATGACGTATGAAGAAGCTGTCGCCCAGTCTTTGATTGCCGGATGTGATTTTTCCGATGTTGAGTTTATGCAGTATATCCCGAAAGCTGTCTCAATGGGTATTCTTCCAATGGAACGATTGGATAATGCTGTTTTTCGCGTGATGCGCGATCGTTTCCGATTGGGCGAGTTTGACCCTCAGGAGATGGTGCCTTATAGCAAAATACCAATGAGTGTAATCTGCAGTCCGGAACATCGTCAGCTATCGCTGAAAGTTGCACAGAAATCAATAGTTCTATTAAAAAATGCAGATATTTTCCTTCCTCTGGATAAAAATAAGTTGAAAACCATTGCTGTAATCGGACCTCATGCCAATCTTTTTACGGCTGGCGGATACAGTGGTAGAGTTAAATATCCGATCACTCCTTTGCAGGGAATTAAGAATCGGGCAGCAAGTGGTACTGAGATTTTGTATGCAGTCGGAGCTGAAATGCCGGTTGAGAAAAAGGCTTTAACTCCGTTTAATAAAGAATTGGAGCTTCAAAAAGCCGTTGAAATCGCCAAAAAAGCAGATGTGGTGATTTTATACATTGGAACGACGCTTGCCACTGAAGCCGAAGGGCGAGATCGTACGTCGCTGGGCTTGCCCGGAAATCAGGAGGAGCTTGTAGAGGCTGTCATGGCCGTCAATCCAAAGACCGTTGTTGTGGAGATGAATGCAGGGCCTTTGACTGTGCCCTGGGTAAAAGAACATGTACCTGCTATCATTGAAGCATGGTGGGGAGGAGAAGAAGGAGGAAATGCTACGGCTGATGTTATTTTTGGAAATGTCAATCCCAGTGGTAAATTACCTTTAACGGTTTATGCATCTGAAGCTCAGGTGCCTTCGCAGGATGAGTACGATATTTCGAAAGGCTATACGTATATGTACGTGAAAGGTGAACCGCTTTTTCCGTTTGGTCATGGTTTGAGTTATACGAAATTTAGCTATTCAAAGATGAAGATTTCGGCTAAGAATATTTTGGCCGATGGAAGTGTGACGGTGAGCTTTGAGGTGAAAAATGTTGGGAAAAGGGAAGGTGACGAGGTGGCTCAGTTGTATATTCATGATGAGGAATGTAGTGTTGTCAGACCTGTTAAGGAGCTTCGGGGATTTGAAAGGGTGACGCTGAAAGCTGGGGAAAGCAAGACGGTGACGTTGACAGTGCCTGGGGAGAAATTGGCGTTTTATGATGAGAAAAGTCATGGGTTTGTGGTGGAGCCGGGGCGGTTTGAGGTGATGGTGGG
>Ga0209430_1003022_pt1 | contig 10148 bp, 15 predicted proteins | sample BarGraIncub1133A_FD_184504 | JGI IMG/M metagenome (GOLD analysis project Ga0209430, IMG submission 184504) | Arctic peat soil microbial communities from Barrow, Alaska - Barrow Graham LP Incubations 11-33A (SPAdes) (version 2) | ecosystem: Environmental > Terrestrial > Soil > Wetlands > Peat... | reverse complement strand
GCCTTCATCGGGAGTCCAGTAATAAGCGGCGATATCATCAATCGATTTAAATTGTTGAAGCACATATTGTTCGGTTAGTGCCCCGGTTAATGATCCTTTATGTTGTCCAAAGATTTCATTGCCATCTATCAATGTCTTTGCATCTAATCCCGACTTTGCTCCAAGCAATCCGACATCGACCATAAACAACTTAAAAGCGCTGATGTCTTCAAATCCTCCCAGGGGTAGCGATGCATTCGATACACGATTTACTTTGTAAATCAATCCGGCATCTTGAAGCCACATAATGGCAAGTTCAAACTCTTTGGCTCGTGCACCGCTTTTAAGGGCTCCGAAAATAAATTTGCTGTTTTCTTTTGCAAGCTGTGACGGAAGGGCATTCCAAACCATTTTAATACGAGGTACGATATCCAACGGCGGATGTTTGGAGAAGTCTTTGTCGTACGATTCAAGTATCGAGTTTTGTATAGTTCTAACTTCTTTATAATCTCCATCCCGAATAAATGCATCGACAACTTCGGGCATACCGCCTATGTAATAATACTGCTTGAGCAAATCAATATATTGCCCCTTAAATGCTCTTATCAGCACCCAGTCCTGGCTTTTGAGTGTATCAAGCAATGCGGTTTTGCCAATTGCCATTAGAAATTCCTGATACGACAAGGGATACAGGTCCAGAAAATCGACCTTGCCCACTGGAAAGGAGTCGTCTTTATGGATCGACAATCCGAGAAGCGAACCTGCTGCCATAACATGATACTGTGGAGCGTCTTCGTAAAAATATTTAAGCGCAAGCAAGCCTCGTCTAATGGATTGTATTTCATCAAAAATAATCAACGTTTTGCCCACCTGGGGGATAATGCCTGTAGCAAGCTGAATAGAACGAAGGATGCGTTGAATATCAAAATCCGTTTCAAATAGATCGGCCAACTGAGTCACCTTCTCAAAGTTAATGTAAGCGACCGATTCAAATTCATTGTTTCCAAACGCCTTCATCAGCCAGGTTTTACCAACCTGGCGTGCACCTTTAATCACAAGCGGTTTTCGATGGGCGTTATTCTTCCACTTCAACAGTGCTTCGTAGGCTGTTCTTTCCATATTCGTATTTGTATTTAAGGACTGTACTTGCAATAAATAGTGCAAATATAGGGCATTCATGACATAAAAACAAACGAATAATTGCATTCTGTCACATTTTTACATAACGAATTATGCAAAATCACGTTCACTCTAATACACACAAGAGCATTGGCCAGCACAAAATTCGGATAAATCGGTGTTTGTTCTTCGACCCTGCATGATTCACGGACCAGGTAATAAGGGGAACTTGAATTTGCTTTACAAGGTAGTTAGTAAGAGTCTGATCTTTGTTTTGTAATTGATCGGTTAATTTCTGAGAATATTCAACCGGGGGTTTACCATATAGCAGATGATGAGCCGCTTTCGACCAATGAATTGATTTCAGGTCATTTGCGAAACCATGGGTCGCAAGGCTCAAATATGGTATCTGCCGCAAAAGCTGATGAATGGCGTAGCATGGATAGCTAGAACGTTTACGTAAACTGACAGAAAACTATGTGGTGAGCAATGCCAAAATAAAAGAGGCATTGGGGATTGAGCGCATGCCGGTCTCTGCAAAAGAGGGATTAAGGAGAACGATCAAGGCGTTTCAAAAATAACAGGGTGTCAATATATTTCAGCCAATGCATTCCTGTAATCGGATACTATTATTTTGAAAAAAAAATTTAATTTATTTGTGACATTTCAAATTGGTTAGTATATTTGCATAATGTTAATCAAATATATTTATAATAATAATGTGGTGAAATGAAACAGACTATTTGGATTTCATACGACTTGGGACTTAAAGGAGATTACCCAGGATTATATCGATGGCTTGATCTTCATAAAGCGAAAGAATGCGGAAACAGCATAGCATATCTTAGCTTTAGTTATGTTTCAGATTTAATGGAGGATTTACGAAGAGAACTTAAGGAGAATGTTGAGTTTAAAAGCGGAGACAGAATTTATTTGATCGCAAGTCATAAAAATGAAGGGAAGATGCTTCCTCAAGGCCGTTTTCTGTTTGGAAATCGAAGGGCATCACCGTGGGAAGGGGCAGCTCCTGTTGAAGACAATTCTGCAGATATTTAGAATATGAATAATATTCTGATTGATACGGGTTTCTGGATTGCTCTGTACGACAGAAGAGATTCGTATAATGGAGTGGCAAATGATATGTTCGAATATCTCACTTTGGGTAATGTGATCATTCCGTATCCGTCTCTTTATGAGACAATAAATACCAGATTTGTAAAGAACACTCCAGCGATGAGAAGTTTTAAAATACTTTTAGAAAAAACGAATTTTCAGTTGATGAATGATGTTGACTACAAGGAATTTGCATTAGAATCAACTTTCAGCTTTGCCTACAACTCAAATAGATCCTTAAGTTTGGTGGACATGGTTATCCGGCAAATGCTGGCTGATGAACGACTAAATATTAGTCATTTGATTAGTTTTAATCAGGGTGACTTTCAAGATATTTGCACTAGACGAAATATTCAGATTTTATCAGATTAGGCTAAACGTTTACATCCATCGATAATCTTTGTTTTGTAATTGATCGGTTAATTTCTGAGAATAGTAGACCGGGGGTTTACCATATAGCAGATGATGAGCCGCTTTCGACCAATGAATTGATCTCAGGTCATTTGCGAAACCATGGGGCGCAAGGCTCGAATATGGTATTTGCCTCAAAAGCTGATGAATGGCGTAGTATGGATAGGTGGTTTATTGGGGATAAAGCGCATGCCGGTATCGGCAAAGGAGGGATTAAGACGAACAGTAAAGGCGTTTCAAAAATAACAGGGTGGTTTAAAAGAATGGCTATAAGCACAATCAACAAACCAGCACCGACGAGTTGTTTGTCGTAGGCTTATGATTATGTATGATAATGTTTTATTTATTGTTGGTAATGGATTCGATTTGCATCATGAAGTCAAGTCGTCGTATTATGATTTTCGGGATTATTTAAAGAAACATGATTACAAGCTTTTTGATCAGTATGAGAGATATTGTACTTATAACAATCTTTGGAGTAATTTCGAAACCAGTTTGGCTTTTATTAGCCGAGATATGGCATTGGCTTTGGGAGAACCCTTAATTCCTCCAACCAACAAAGGGGATGATGACTTACAGATTGCGGATATTCTATTGGCTGGAGACTTTGCAGGAGGTGAACTTTATGAGATGTTGAATAATCTTAAGCGAAATCTTCATCTTTGGATCTCAAATGTTCATGCCTCAAGATATTATTCAGTTCATAAAATCCGGATGGATTATGAAGCTCGTTTTCTCACTTTTAATTATACAAGATTTTTACAAACAGAATATGGCATACCAAGGGAAAATATAAAATATATCCATGGTTCCTGTATTGAGCCTAGGACTCATCTGATTGTGGGACATGGTGAAGATAATCAAGAAGTTTTGAATGATTGGGTTGCATCCAAGAAAAAAGAATATAGAAAAGTTTGCACAAATAAAAAAGGAAAAAGATTCCATCGGACTGACTTTTCTCATCAAGTGCTATTCAGTAGTAGAAGCTTGTTGCCTGAATATGAAATGTTGTCGGATTCCGTTGATGATTACTATAATGAAGCAAAGAAAGATACGGATAAGATAATTTGTGTGAATGGTGATTATTTTACTTCTTTGACCGATATAAAATATATTTATGTCTTGGGCCATTCTTTATCAAAAGTGGATTTGCCTTACTTCCGTAAAATTCACGAACAAAATAATGCTGTCTGGTATGTAAGTTACCATGATTTGAATGATAAGGAGAGATTCATGAAAATACTCAACGATATTGGGATACCTTTGGATCAGATCAAGATGATTCAAATAAAGGATATGCTTCAGACTGTTTGATTGGAAATAAAAAATGTTGCAATATTTGCAAAAGTGCAAAATAGGCGGTAATTTTAGTACATATATGATCGCATACATATACGAATAAGAATAGTAACAATGGGAACAATATCAAAAATAAAAAAAACATCTGTGAAAACGCATTCTATAACTAAAAATAAACGGACTGGGTTAAGTAATGTATTGAATATAACAGAAGAAGACAGTTTGCGTACAGGGATTAAGAAATATGGTGGTGATGCATTTAATATAGCACGATCAAAAGGGGTTGCCGTAACAGTATTGGAAGGTATAAATATTTGTAAAATTTCGCCAGATGGAGAAAAAACTGTTTTGACCCAAATTAGTAAATCCGGTGTAAAGGCGACACGCCGATCCTTTAAAATCGAATAATTGTGAGTAAAAGGTTAAGGATTTTCGCCAGACCAAATGGTTCAGGAAAATCCAATAATGAACGTAGAACGTGTTAATGCCAGAGTACAGTTGGGTGGACATGATGTACCTGAAGATAAAATTATTAGTCGATACAAACGAACTTTTTCTCAACCAAGAAGAGCACATACTTGCTGTTTCGGAAATGAATAAACGGCTGGAAATATTTAGAAGGGATTCTCAAAAAAAAGAAAAGAATTCACAAATTTCTGCGGCATCTGTCATATTGACAGCATAGCATTAATTGGTACACTTTCCTAATCAAATAAAGAGCTTCAACAAACTGTTGGGGCTTTTTATACTTTAGAATAGAATTTTAATGAACGTTTCATTATAGGATGACGATGAATTCAAATACTTTTTCAAAAATTCTCTTAATAGTTTTCTTTTTTTCTACTTTTCAAACAAGAAACGTGGAAGCTCAAGCTGGATATGTCACCAGTGATTTCCATCAACATACAACCTATACGGATGGTAGTTATTCGTTTGGGAAAATGATGGAGATGAACAATCATTCAGGGATTTGAAATGAACGTTCCTGGGCATGAGCATGCTTCCGTTGCCATTTTGGGTAATCAATTTCAGGAGAAGAATCCTGAAGCAGGGGCGATTGCCCAATTTGAATATATGTTCGATGCAAACGATTTCGACTTGTCAGAACCTTTTGGTTGGACAAAAAGCACCTCCGCCGGACATGAAAAAGCGATGGCGGCTATGCGATGGTTGGGAACTAATCATCCACGTGATAATAGGGTAATCCATTGGAAGATGTGAAGGGTTTGAATTCAGCCGCTGTTGCGTTTTCCGATCTTTGGTTTTATTCGAATCCTGTTTATGTGGAGCGTCTACAGACTGTTTCGACAAAACTAGCTACGGCAAAACCTTGGGATGCATTGATTGAACCGTCAGGTCGAAGCCTTTTGATTTCATTTAAAAAGCCGTATACGGGGTTGTTGGAGGTATTTGATTCGGCAGGAAAACGGGTAATATTTCGAAAAGTGACGAATGAATCGAGTTTTCAGACTTCTGTAATGAATTTCCCTGTTGGTGTATATTCCATATTGATTGATGGTTGCTCACAAAAGGTTTGTATAAAATGATAAAGATTATAGGTACCAATAGGGTGTTAAGATACACAATTTGGTGATTTATGAATTAACTCTGATGGAGTAACAATTTAACAATATTGGTTCATAAATTTGTTTACTTTTGTGATGGAACCTAAAAGATATTTTCTTAGAATGTTTAATTTTTGATTACGAGACTTTTCAACCATGACTAAAGAAACAGCTATAAAGTTATTCAATGAACGAAAAATCCGTACACATTGGAGTGAGGAACAGGACAAGTGGTATTTTTCAATTGTTGATGTTGTAGGAATTTTAATAGATCAACCCCATTTTCAAGGAGCTAGAAATTATTGGAAAGTATTGAAAAGTCGACTTCTTAAAGAGGGTAATGAAACGGTTACAAATTGTAACCGGTTGAAACTTTTAGCTGAAGATGGGAAGATGCGACTAACTGATGTGGCTGATACTGAGCAATTGTTTCGTCTTATTCAATCGATTCCATCTCCAAAGGCTGAGCCATTTAAGCTTTGGTTAGCACAAGTTGCTCGTGAAAGAATAGATGAAATAGAAGATCCGGAAATTGGAATAGATAGATTAATGGAAACGTATTTACGCAAGGGTTATTCTACATCATGGATAAACCAACGGCTAAAAAGTATTGAGATTCGTAAAGAATTGACCGATGAATGGGATACGCAATTCTTACCGATGAGATTTCAAAAGCGTGGAGTGGGCTTAACACGAAGCAATACAAAGCATTTAAGAATTTGAAAAAGGAGAATTTACGAGACCACATGACTAATTTAGAGTTGGTTTTGAATATGCTTGCTGAAGCGACGACAACTGAAATATCGAAAGAGAAAAATCCGGAAAATTTTGCAGATAGTCGTAAAATTGCCAAGCAAGGTGGAACAATTGCCGGTAATACACGTAAAGAAATTGAAGCCAAGACGGGGAAGAAAATAGTTACAAAACTGAATGCAAAACAGTTAGAATTAGAATCGAATAAGGAAAGAGAAATTGAACAATAGACAAATCTTTCAATTTTTTGTTGCATAGGGTCCACTGAATAATAGATATAATATTGAATATCAGTAAAATAAATTGCCAAAACAATTGCCCAAGTGCAAATTTTTATGTCGGAACCGGCTATCAGGGTCACAACACAGAGTATCCCATATGGATTTTATAGAAATGATCAAGATAATGCCGGCAGCCATTATTGGTTTGACGGTGCATGAGTTCTCACATGCGTATATGGCTTTCCGTTTGGGCGATCATACGGCAAAAGACCAGGGACGGTTAACGCTGAACCCATTGAAGCATATTGACTGGATGGGGTTTTTCCTCATCGTCATTGCGGGATTTGGATGGGCAAAACCGGTGAGTTTTAATCCGGATAACTTGAAACATAAACATCGGGATGAAATTCTGATTTCCATTGCTGGTCCGTTTTCCAATCAACATTAGTTTGTTTATTTTCAATCTGATTCCGCTGCCTCCGCTCGATGGTTCTCATCCCCAGGCTGATGATGAATTTGTACAAATACGGAACATTGGCGTTGCTCTTCCTTATTATTGCTGAAAATAGTCTGAATGTGAACATCTTGCATTTATCAGAAATGATAAACGCCATCGCCTCCTTCTTTATTGGGTTAATGGGGTTTCATTAAACATCAATGGGATAGAACACATACCATTTGATTTACAGGATACTGAAGTGGCTTTTTACGAATCAAAGCACAGCAGCAACCTTACGTATTTGTTCAAGTCGTTTGGCAAACGATTTGTCCTTTTTGGCTGTCTGCATAGTGTAGCGAGTTTGCATTTTTATCCAAAATTCGGCATCAATGCCCAATGCGGCTTCAACGAGCATTGCAAATGGTGCATTGACAGCTCTCTTTGTATTTACTATTTCATTGAGTAGCGTATATTGTACGCCTATCTGCGCGGCAAATTTACGTTGTGAAATGCCTCGGTACTCCAATTCTTCTTTTAGCACTTCACCCGGATGTGTGGAATAAGCCGGTTCGATGTTGTTTGCAATCATATCGGGGGCAATGCCTGGAATGGTAATCATAGCTGTTTTATTTATGTTTGTTTACCCTGATGGATGAAATCTATTTTTTTTACATATCTTCCATTGGCAGTCTGTAATATTCGATGTGGTAATCGTTCACTGCCACAAGATCAATCTCATTGAGATTTGTTAAAAACAAACCGAATAATGCATTCATGTGTGCTTATAAGAACCAAAACATTATCGCTACCAGAGTAGCGATTTTAACCCATATATCGCTATCAGGGTAGCGATAATGTTTCAACTACCGCCGGGTTGTATAAAAAAAATAATTTCTATAATTGATTTCAATTTGAATAGAAATACAGTATCTTTGTGGTGTAAATAAATGACAAAGAAAATGGAAACAAATAAAACAACAAAAAAAGCAATAGCTCCAAAAAAAGAGACTTCAACACATAAGAAAAGGGTTTCAAAAACGATGCAAGCAGCTATGAAATTTCAAGGTGCGTTTGATAGAGAAGAAGTAATTAAATTTGCTAATTCGTAAATAGCTCTACGAATGAGATATTTAATTGATACCAATATTTTTTTATACTTAACTACCGATGTTACATTGTTGAGTAAAGCTGTTCGTACAATCGGACTTGAATATGAAAATTCTGTCTCTTAAAAAAGAGCATTTATTTACTTATGCCCGGCTGGAAATAAATACAGCACAAGATCACAAAGACCCTTCTGATCATATCATTATATCGCAGGCAATTACAGAAAAAATGCCACTTATCAGCAGCGATAAAAAATTTCAATTCTACACAAAACAGAAGTTGGATTTTATCAATAACTTCAAATAACAAGATCGGTTGGAAATATGGAATCCTGGAACTTTACCATTGGGTTGGAGAACCGACAAATTAAAAAAACTGCATCTATCGGTTCCAGCAAACCCGTTAATAGCGGAATCTATGTATTTGACTGGCTTTTTTGAACGTTTGGGTACTGGTTGGATACAACGGACTACAAAATGGATTTTATAGAAATGATCAAGATAATGCCGGCAGCCATTATTGGTTTGACCGTGCATGAGTTCTCACACGCCTAGAGGACCTTCCGTTTGGGCGATCATACGGCTAAAGACCAGGGACGGTTAACGCTGAACCTATTGGGTTAATGGGTTTTCATTAACCATCAATGTGGGATAAACGCAATACACCAGTATAAGATGGATGATAGTACATATTTCCGGACATAACCATAAAATGTTATAAATTAATGCATATATTTGGGGTTATAACCCTAAAAGTAGGTGTATGATTAAACGAGAGGATTATTTACAGATATTGACAGGCTACATTGATAAACCCTTAATCAAAGTTCTAACGGGCTTAAGACGTAGTGGTAAATCGGTATTGATGCTGATGGTACGTGACGTTTTGCGTTTAAGAGGTGTTGACGAGAGCCACATCATTTATGTCAATTTCGAGAGTTTTGAATATTATGAACTGGATGATGCACCCAAACTTCATGCATTCATTCGTCCGAAAATAGAAGATACAAGCCGCTATTATTTGTTGTTTGATGAGATTCAGGAGGTTAAGTCCTGGGAAAAGGCGGTTAATTCATTTCAGGTTGATTTTAATGTAGATATCTATCTAACAGGTTCAAATTCAAGGTTATTGTCTTCTGAATTGGCAACGTACATTGCTGGGCGTTATGTTGAGATACCAGTTTACACGTTGTCTTTTAAGGAGTATCTTTTATTTAGAAGGGAATATGCTTTTAGAGAAATGACCTCCAACAGGGAAGAATTCAATTTTTTTCTAAGATTTGGTGGTTTCCCAGTGATGCATAGCAGTGAATACTCAGAGGATCAGGCTTACAAACTGGTCTATGATATTTATTCATCTGCCATTTTACGTGACTCGGTTCAGCGCTACAATATTCGTGATGTGGAACTGTTGGAGCGTGTTGTCAAATTTGTGTTTGATAATGTTGGGAACAAGTTTTCTGCCAAAAACGTAGCGGACTATTTTAAGAGTCAGAACCGAAAGATCGATTTGAACACGGTTTATAACTACTTGAATGCTCTGGAAGGCGCTTTTATCATCTACAGAATACCGAGATACGATGTGAAGGGTAAGGAGATATTGAAGACCAATGAAAAGTATTATGTTGGTGATCAATCACTACTTTATGCCGTAATGGGTTATCGAGATGGTTTGATTTCGGGTGTGTTGGAAAATATTGTGATGCTCGAACTGAAACGCCGAGGTTTTAAAGTTTTTGTTGGAAAATCGGATGAAAAGGAAATTGATTTCGTGGCAGAGAAAGCAGCGGAGAAAGTCTATGTACAAGTTACCTACAAGATGTCTGAAGAATCGACCATTGATCGGGAATTTGGACCATTGCTCGAAATCAGGGACAATTATCCCAAATATGTGGTAAGTATGGATGACTTTTGGAAAGACAACAGGGAAGGGGTTCAACATATTCACATTGCAGATTTTTTGCTGCTTCCAAAATTTTAATTCTGGTTTTCAAAGTACTTTCACTAAATGCTTGCAGACCCATCAACGGGGTGGTTTTATTCGGACATTTTCTTATATTTGCACGAACAACGTGTCAATTATGTGATTTCAAACACATTTATTACACATAAAATGTGAAATATGGAGTTTACCAGAGATTTA
>Ga0209430_1003020_pt1 | contig 10148 bp, 8 predicted proteins | sample BarGraIncub1133A_FD_184504 | JGI IMG/M metagenome (GOLD analysis project Ga0209430, IMG submission 184504) | Arctic peat soil microbial communities from Barrow, Alaska - Barrow Graham LP Incubations 11-33A (SPAdes) (version 2) | ecosystem: Environmental > Terrestrial > Soil > Wetlands > Peat... | reverse complement strand
TTGCTGATGTATTTTGTTATTGCATTGATAAATGGAGTTTTAACTTCCAAAATCAGAGGTATGGAGAAATTGGAACTGCAAAAAGAAGAACGTCATAATGCTATTAAGCTTTATAAAACTCTTTTCGACTCACTTTCGCATGAGTTGCGAACACCAATTGCAACCATTGTGGGAGCATCGGACAATTTGCTGCAAAAGAATTCTAATATTTCCGAAAACGATAAAACGAAGCTGGTTGATGAAATCTCGATAGCAGCTTTCCGTTTGAACCGATTGATTGATAATTTGTTGAATATGCAAAGACTGGAGTCGGGCATGCTAAAAATTAAACCCGATTGGTGTGAAGTCAATGAGCTGATACATAGCCCTGTAAATAGACTAAAGTACGAGCTCTCAACACATAATCTGCAAATTGATATTCAGGAAGAAATTTCGTTAGTAAAACTTGATGTGGGTTTGATTGATCAGGCTTTGTTTAATCTTTTGCATAACGAAATATTATATACTCCAAATGGATCAACAATAAATATTTCAGTAAAAATGTCTGATAATTGTTTGAATATCTGTATATCAGACAACGGAAAAGGTTTTACGGATGAAGAACTGAAATTATTATTCAGTAAGTTTTATCGTTCTACAGCAAAAACAACCGGTGGAACCGGACTGGGATTATCTATTGTAAAAGGTTTTGTGGAAGCACATGGCGGAAAGGTAAAAGTTGAGAACAATATTCCTCACGGGGCAAAATTCACCCTGGAGATTCCGGTCGAAATTTTACAAATGGAAGATTATAAAGACTTTACTAATATTGAATCACCGCAATAATTTAGAAATACATGGAATCAAAAATGAGTATTTTGATAATTGACGATGAAGTTCAGATTCGTAAGTTGCTCGAAATTACTTTGAATAGTAATGATTATCATACACTTTCGGCATCCACGGCTCGCGAAGGTATTACTACAGCGGTGGTTCATCCACCCGATTTGATAGTACTGGATTTGGGTTTGCCTGATGAAGATGGTCAGGTGGTTTTGCGAAAATTACGTGAATGGTATTTGGGAGCTATCATCATTTTGTCGGTGCGAAGTTCAGAAGAAGATATTATCAAAGCTTTGGACAACGGGGCGAATGATTATCTGACAAAACCTTTCCGTACCGGTGAATTGCTGGCTCGCATTCGCACTGCACTTCGTCAGACTCAAAATATTACACAGATACAAAAACTGGTATTTGATAATCTGGTTATCGATCTGACATCAAGAATAGTGACATTTGATAATGAACCCTTGAAACTGACGGCTACCGAATACTCACTTCTCACGTTGTTGGCAAAAAACGATGGAAGAGTACTGACACATCAATATATTTTGCGTAATATCTGGGGACCGGGTTCTACCCAACAATCTCAATATCTACGGGTTTTTGTGGGACAATTGCGAAAAAAGATTGAACCAAATCCAAATAATCCCAAATTTATCCTTACTGAATCCGGCATAGGTTATCGTTTCTGTACAAAAATCGATGAATAGCTGAATTTGATTATCTTTGTAACAAAAAATATAATGATAAAAAAAGGAGATAACGTGCGTTTTCTAAATGCCGTAGGTGGAGGAATTGTTACCCGGGTGGATGAAACAAAGAAAATGGTGTATGTAGAAGATGCCGATGGTTTTGAAGTGCCGGTTTTTGAACGGGAATGTGTGCTGATAGTCGCCATTAACAATGAAACTAATTTTCCGATAAAAGATTTTAGTTCAAAAGCGAAAGGAAATGTTGAACAAACACAGACCGTTATTTCTGAGATAAGGAACGCAGAACCCGAAACCCCGAAACCGGAACCAATTGTCGAAACTCCCGAAGGTGAAACCCTCACAGCTTTTCTTGCCTTTTTCCCAATAGATATTAAGCAAATGCAAACCACTGCCTACGAATGTTATTTGGTGAACGACAGCAATTATTATCTGTATTACAATGTGATAAACGGAGAACATGAGGTGTTGAAAAGCCTGTCAAACGGGCTTATTGAGCCAAACACACAAATATTGTTGAGCGAAATCAGCAAAGAAGAATTGAGTGCATGGGAACGTTTACGGATTCAACTTTTACCTTTTAAACAAGGGAAAAGCTATACACCGCAATCAGTAGTGGATGTGAATTTGAAAATAAATGCGGTGAAATTCTATAAATTACACAGCTTTACTGAAAACGATTATTTTGACGAACCGGCCATGTTGATTGATATTACTGCAGAAAAAGAAAAAGAAGTTGAAAATCAGAAAATGGCTGAAATTTCTCCCGAAGAAATAAAACAAGCGATGTTCCAAAAGGAAGATACCGGAAGACCAAGAATTATAAAACGTCCGCAGGTTTCCGATATTATTGAAGTTGATCTGCATATCAACGAATTACTCGACTCAACAACGGGCATGAGTAATGGAGAAATGTTGCAATGCCAGCTAGATAAATTCCACGCAGTGATAGAAGAAAATAAAAACCGCAAAGGACAAAAAATTGTCTTTATCCATGGTAAAGGCGAAGGTGTACTACGAACAGAAATTGAAAAACAATTGAAAACACGTTATAAAAGCTATTATTTTCAGGATGCTTCATTCAGGGAATATGGGTTTGGTGCAACTTTGGTAACTATTAAGTAAATTGGAAAATAGTTAATTGGGTTAAACAGAATCCAATTAACTAATAACCCAATCAACTATTAACTCAAAACTCACTCGGTTAAAAATAATATCATCCGCTCAACTGCCTGTTGGCAAACGGGGCAAAACTCTTTTGCTTCATTAGTCCGCATTCGACAATCGAACATGGGTCGATACATACCTTTAGAGAGGTAACCACCGCCTTCGAAAACGCCTGGCTTCGTTTTATTTTCTTCGGTAAGGGGTGTTGGAATCTGAGTTCCAGCTGACAATTGGTCTTTCCACTTTTTGTCAAATTGCACCAGCGAAGTTATATTTGGTTCCCACGGTTCTTGTTTAATATTGTACATACCGTCTAACACGTCAGCATCTTCCCTGAAATATTCATCAGCCAACCCCGCAAACGAATGCCCGAACTCGTGAACAACAACTTCAGTTTGAGCCCGCTGGCTGTCGGCGGAGGCTAGAGCATAGAAGTTGTAAATTCCACCACCGCCATACATCGGAGTATTTGCCAACACGTATATGGCATCATAAGGAACTAAGGCTGCATAATCGCGAATGCGAAACACATTGGACGAAGTCAGGTATCTTGGTTCGTAAAAAGTGTAATAATGTGAGTTGACAGCCGTGTTTTTCCAACTGTCATCCTGTGGCATAGTGATTCCTGAATTCTCAGAAGTTGCGGCAATTGCATAAACATTTATCCGGTTTTTATATTTTGCAAAAGGTTCGTGAGTCAGAAGGTTTTCAGCGAGTTTTTTGGCATCTTTGTAGAATTTCTCCTGTTCTTTTACTGTATAACCTTCGGCAATAACGGCAATGTCAATAGCCTTTTCAGGCAGCGCATTTTTCATTATTGCTTTTACAGGTACATTGTACGGTTTGTTTCTACTGATCAGTTTGTCTTCGGGCGAAAATCCGAACTGCAATAAGGTTTCCCACTTATCGAAATCCAGACGTTTCTTAATAATTACTTTTACCGGTTTTTGCGGATACGGGAATTGAACCGTTTGTTCGAAACTTTTATTTACAAGCAATGCTTCTGGTGTCGATTGCCATTCGAAGTAAAGTGTACTGAAACCATCATTGTAAATCAATTGGTTGCTGATGCTATCTAACACCTCAAAACGGTATTGACCCAGGTTCAGGTTTTCGGACAAATGTGCCCGACGTCCGCCCCAGAAAGGTTCTTGTTTGATCTTATCGAGATAAGCAGTGGTAGAATTTACATTCCCGCAAAAATGGAAATCAATCCTACAGGCTTTTTCAATGAAAAAATCTTTGTATTGTTGACCATTAATTGCGGAAATGCTGATTGAAAAGAAGGCAAGTATGAAAGTTATTTTTCGCATGATTTTGGATATTTAATGAGTCTGCAAATTAAGTGAAAAAAAACAAACAAATATCCAAAATCCAAAACTTATTTTACTGTTTTAATCAGAGGCTTGTAAAAGATATACTTCCAATGTTTTTCTGACTTAATTAAATCTGATACTTGTTTGGATAATATTATTAAATTGATTTACCATAAACTTCTCAACTTCAGAATGAAAGGTTGAAGTTTCAAGGTTTTCAGGGAAGTCGATGTTTTTTGATTGTAACTCTTTCAGATAATTGTTCAATTGGAGTATCAAACCGGAAATCATATTGTCTTCTTTTACACTGTCAACCTGTTTTTCGTCAGAACGGATAGATGCTGTTTCATGGTTTTCAGGGAAATCGATGTTTATTGATTGTAAATCTTTCAGATAACTGCCTAATTCATTAATCAAACCGGAAAACATATTGCTTTCTTGAACAATGACAACCTGCTTTTCATCAGAACGAATAGATGCTGTTTCCTGATTTTCAGGGAAATCGATGTTTATTGATTGTAAATCTTTCAGATAACTGCCTAATTCATTAATCAAACCGGAAAACATATTGCTTTCTTGAACACTGACAACCTGCTTTTCTTCAGAATGAATAGATGCTGTTTCCTGATTTTCAGGGAAATCGATGTTTATTGATTGTAACTCGTTCAGATAATTGCCCAACTCATTTATCAATCCGGAAATCAGATTGTCATTTTGGTCCTTGACAGCCGGTTTTTCTTCAGAACGTAAAGACAGCATTTCATTGCTTTCTGGAGATTCCACATTCTTTGATTGTAATTCTTTGACATAATTGCATAATTGATTTTTCAGATCGGAATTCACATTATCAGTTTGTACACTGACATCCTTTTTTTCGTTCAGCTTAATCGTGTTGACGGTTTTATCGGACCGTTTAATATAGGTAATGTCTGCATATTCAGAATTTTGTTGTTTCATTGGACGTCTTGCAGTAACCACCACTTCGTTGAGTTCCTGTGCTGCTTGATTCAATATTGTATTTTTAACAACTATAGGATTTTTGTCCGCATCAACCACTATTTTTTCAGATTCATCTTTTGCGTATCCCAACATTCTTACCGAGAGAATATATTCACCCGGTTTTACATTTTCGATTACAAACTCACCCTTGTTGTCACACATATCGCCTTCTACTATTTCCATAGTTTTTGGATTCAATAAGGTAGCGGTAGCATAATTGAGGGGTTGTTTTTTAAAGTCCGTTACCCGGCCTTTAATAACTGCGGATGCGTCGGCAAAATTTGAATTACATAGAAGTATAAAGCCTGCAATAAGCAACACCCGGTTGATTCGGAATTTTTCTGTTGTTCTCATGATATTTTAAGTTTTATAAGTTTTAACTATTTAAAGGTAACCAGTTTGCATTTAATAAATGCATTTTTAATATTGATTTTGATTTTAAAAATATATTACATGGATCATTGTTATTTTTTATTATTAGACGTAACAAATAGCAGGTTTAGATTTTCAATTATGAAAATAATTTTTTATAATCTTTTTCCGGTTGGCCTGTTTTTTTGTCTTGTCCTTCTTCATTGGGTTTTGTTATAAATATACACCTGTAATGACTATATCATTTCCCCGAAATATATGAAGCGGATATCCACTGACTCCGATTGAGAATAATTCATGCTGTGTTTTACCGGAGTTTTTGCAAACATACATTCTGGTGGCTCTTCCGTTTATGTAGAAGAAAGCATCAGTATCCTGATCGAAAATCCGGTTTCTGAACTGAAATCCATTGGTCAGTTTTTTTATCGGGATTCTCAGGAATTCCTTCCGTTGAAAACAATTGTACGAACCGTATAACAGAATATGTTTCTTGCAGTCTTTAGCAGTTACTTCCGATTCCGACTTGTAAGTGTAAACTGGCTTGTTTTCGCTTTTTACCCAAAAGACATAATTTTCAATGTCCTTTTTATCTGTTTCGGTTAATGTGCATGCATCGGGAGCAACAACAAGGACAGTATCTGTTTTATAAAATGCCATTGTTAAAGTGGAATTGTCATTTGTAGGGGTGAACTCACTATCTTGTCCGTAAGTGCTCATACTATTCAAAAGAAATAAGCCTGCAAAAGCGGCTATTAATGCGGAGGTAAATGTTGTTTTCATGACTTTATTATTTTTTAACTGTTTAAGAATAACTGTTTTGTGTTTAATAAATGATTTTACAATATTGACTTAGAATTTGAAAATATATTACATCGATCAATGTTATTTTTTATAATTAGACGAAACAATTTGCAGGTTTGGATTTAGAGAATTGAAAATTTAAAGAAAATGTTACTGATCACTGCGAAATAAATTTTAAATTCCGGTATTACTTTTTATCTCTGCAATTTTTCTCAAAGGCTTTAATCTGTGAGGATCATATCGCATCCCGAAATCAGGTCGTATTTTCGATCTTCGGCTGTCTTTGAAATTCGTAATTTATTTGTCTTATAATCCTGTTCATTTGTCTTTAAAATTAAAAGATATATCTTTGTTATAGTGTACTAGTGAAATAGTACACTGCAAAAGTATAGTACAATTCCAAAATAGCAAAATAAAATGTATTAAATAAAGTTAAATGGTTAAAAGTTTAACGATTTATACTGATAGGATGTTTGTATCTGTAAGATAATGAGCCTGTAAAATAGAATTTTCGAAATCAGATTTTTTGATCTTTCAGGATGATCGATTCAAAAAAAGAAAAGTAAACTGTTTTAAAATTGAAAATATTTTGTTGTCTTGAAAGTTAACTGTCTTCTTTTTTATGAATGGATCGCTTTACTTTTTGTGAAATGACAATTATGGATAAAGAAAAAACAGTAACTTTGCCCTACATTTCCACCGGTATAACCAAACCAATAAAAAACTATTCTGTCAATGTCATTTCAATCTTTATTTCCTGCCCGTTTGCGGATACCCGCTGTTATCATGCTACTTTCATTCCTGTTTTTTTCGTGCAAAGGAACAACTCCCGAAGAGCCGAGTGCAAAACCGGCTTATATTTCTGAAGTTTTCGACTATGTTTACGCTCCTGGACAACATGCAAAGCTGGCGAAAACAACAGATGCTGCAAATTTTATGGGTGAACCATCGAATGATAAAGGTTGGTTGTATCTGGGTGGTTTTGGCGGTTATGTAGTAGCCGGCTTCAATCACAATGTGTTGAATGCAGATGGAAATGATTTTGAAGTGTATGCTTTACAAGGTGCTTCGCCCGAACCGGCGGTGGTGTATGTGATGTCCGATACCAACGGTGATGGAAAACCCAACGAAACCTGGTACGAACTGAAAGGTAATCAGTTTGAAAATTCAAAGCGAAACTATTGGGTGCGGTACTACAAAGCAATATCTGACAGTACGAATATTACATGGCTGGATAGCAAAGGAAGTCGTGGAGAATTAATTTCCGGATTTGGTTCAAAATATTCTGCAGCATGGTGGTGGCCTGCCACTTCAAGTGATAGTATAACGTTTCATGGAACCCGTTTGCCGGATGCTTACGACAATATTTCCACCAATGGTACGCAGTATTGGGATGTACCGCCGACCCGATTTACCTGGGGTTATGCCAAAAATTTATATGGAACCGATTATGATTCTGCTCTTGGAGCAAATAAATTTGATATTTCAAATGCAATTGATTCTATAGGAACTCCAGTAAACTTATCTAAAATACGATTTATCAAAGTGCAAACCGCAGTTTTCCAACAAGCCGGATGGCTTAATGAGGTTTCGACAGAAATAAGAGGAGCAAAGGATTTAAGAGAATGAAAAAAATATATTTCCTTATTTTTATTCAATCTCAATCCCATACTTATCCAACAATCCCACAACTCCCAATCTAGAAAACCTGGCTTTTTTAATCCGATTTAGTTCCGGATCTATAGAATAATGGAAGGATGTTCGGAAGTCGGCTTTTTCAAGTATGGTTTTATGAAATATTGCCCTTTGCAAGTCACAATTATCAAATGTTGAGGCTGTCAGGTCGGTTTCTGTAAAGTCAGTTTCCTGCAGGTTGCAGTTTTTGAAGTGAGTCTTTTTTAGCTTTATTTTGTTGAAAACAGCCAGTTTCAACAAGCAGTTTTCAAAATCCAGAGACAGTAAAAAAGGATTACACTCTTCGAATTGAACACCCAGTAATTTACAGTCCACAAAGCGAATGTCGTTCAAAGCTGTGTTTTTAAGTTTGGCTAAACTAAAATCGCAGCTATCAAACATACATTCGCGGAAAGTGATATGCGATAAATCCGTATTGTAAAAGACGCAATTCAGGAAAGTACAGATTTCATACTCTCCCTTTGGCAGACTGTTTGCGGTATAATCAATTCGTTCAAAAAGCTGGTTTTCTGTCACCATGGTAGAAGTTTAATTGGCTACAAAAATAGTTATTTAACATCAGATTTTACCACTTGCTATAAAAATAACTAATTATCTTCGGCTCAAATTATTTAATCCTGATGAGAATCACGAAATGAATACTCTTTTATTTCTTCTTCGCTATCAATATGAACTGTTCGAAGTCGGCAATTACACCCTCAATTCTTTCTCGAGACAAGATATTGTAAACATGCACTTTTTGCACGTCAAAACCGGCTTGTCTAAATTGTTCCGATAAAATATCGGTATCAAATCCTCGATGTGGAATGGGTTCGAAGCGGTGAAAGGAACCATCCTCGGTTTTCAAATCGCCAATAACCACCATAGCACCTGGGTTTGTGATTGTTGACAGGTGTTGGAGGGTCTTTTCAATGTCGGGAACATGATGCAAAGCCATACACGAAAAAATCAAATCAATATCCTTTTGATTATAATCGTACACTTCGCCATGGAGGATTTCAGCCTGGTTCTTTTCTTCGAGTTTTTGTTTCAATACATCCAACATAGCGGCTGATGTGTCTTCGAATACCACCTTATTTACAAGTGATAGAATCTGCATTCCGACTAAACCGGTACCTGCCCCGATTTCCAGAGCTTTCCAGTCTGATTGAGGTGCAATATACTGTAACATTTCATTCACAAAAATATCGGTCATATTTATTTTTTCGGACGTGTCCCATTCTGCTGCACGGTGTGCAAAGTTGTCGTTCATTTTTCTTAATTTTTAATTATGTAGGTATAACTCTTTTCATGTGATTTTGTTTTTAATACTGAATAATTTTCACCTATTGAAACAATAAATCATAATTGCATATTAATTCATAATTCGCTATATTTGCAGACGAAAAGGTATCGGGATATTCGCCTTCGGGAATATAAAGTAAATATTAATGGATATTTTCCCCTGTATGCTGCTGACTAGTTCGATGATCGGTGAATTTTAATTATAGGCCTTTGACTTAAAACATTCAAACATTTAAAAATCTATATATGAACATATTAATAAAAATAAGTATTATGGCGATAGCTGTTGTAGCTGCATCGTGCGGTGTTAAAGATGAAACTCCGATTATTGGTAAACAACAACCAAAAATTAAAAATGGACGTATGACGCCAGAAGTGTTGTGGTCGTTCGGACGAGTAGCAGGAGCGCAAGTTTCACCTGACGGAACAAAAGTTTTGTACAGCGTTTCATATTATAGCATTCCCGAAAATAAAGGAAATTCGGAAATTTTTGTGATGAATGCTGATGGTTCGGATAAAAAACAAATTACCAAAACAGCCACCCGTGAAGCAGCAGCCAAATGGATGAAAGACAGCAAAACAATTGCATTTTTATCTTCCGAGAAAGAAAGTATGCAATTGTGGACAATGAATGAAGACGGTAGCAATCGCCAACAAATCACTGAACGCGAGGGTGGATTGAACGACTTTAACTTCTCACCCGACGAAACCAAATTGCTTTTTGTGACTGATGTGAAATACGGTGAACGTACTGTGGATAAATATCCTGACCTACCGAAAGCCACAGGCGTTATTGTGAATGATTTGATGTATAAACATTGGGACGAATGGGTGCAAACTATTCCACATCCGTTCATCGCTGACTTTAAGAATGGCAAAATTGAGAATGAAATTGATGTATTGAAAGGCGAACCTTTCGAAAGTCCAATGAAACCTTTTGGTGGCATTGAGCAACTGGCATGGAGCCCTGATGGGAAAACAG
>Ga0209430_1003016_pt1 | contig 10155 bp, 2 predicted proteins | sample BarGraIncub1133A_FD_184504 | JGI IMG/M metagenome (GOLD analysis project Ga0209430, IMG submission 184504) | Arctic peat soil microbial communities from Barrow, Alaska - Barrow Graham LP Incubations 11-33A (SPAdes) (version 2) | ecosystem: Environmental > Terrestrial > Soil > Wetlands > Peat... | reverse complement strand
TTTTTGGCATTAATAAAAACGATGATGGTAAAATACCAATTAAACCTCTTTGCATGCGCGACCATTCCAGCAGATTTCCCAACAGGCTGAAAAGATTCGTCGCCGATTTTCGCATAAACACCGCCATTTGCTGAATTTCGTCCCTCGTCATTCCAGGCAATCCTTCAACCATTATCTCAGTTAATCCCAAAAAACCATTGAAAGGACTGCGCAGATCGTGGGCTATGATCGAGAAGAACTTATCTTTTTCAGCATTTAACCTTAGTAATTCTACTTCGTTCATCCGCAGGGTCTCCTCAACCTTCTTGCGCTCAGTGATATCGGCGTGAGTGCCAAACATGATTAGCGGTTTGCCATCTTCAGTGTGCGTAACAACGCGTCCGTGGTCGAGAACCCATATCCAATGACCATCCTTGTGCTTCATTCGGCAATCAAAATTATAGTATGGCAGTTCACCGGAAAAGTGCCGCTCCAAAAATTTCGTGGAATTCTTTAAATCCTCAGGGTGGGAAAGTGCTTCCCATGTTTTAATACTAACAGGTGCCAATTCATCCAGCGAATATCCTAAGATTTGCGCCCATCGTTCATTAAATACCGTTTCCCCGGTCTGGATGTTCCATTCCCATGTACCAATGTGAGTGCTTTCGACGAGACTTTCCAATCGCCAGTTCATCTGGCTCAACAATGCCTGCGTCCGTTTGCGGTCAGTAACATCGTGAACGATCGAATAAAGCCTTACAGATCCGTCAAACTCAATTGGGCCGGAGTAGACTTCAACGTCACGAACCTCTCCCGAAGCCAGCCGGTGACGAAAATCAAAACGGTCGCGCTGTTCAAAACGTGCAAGGGCCATTTCCGTTTCAAGCTGTTCTTCATTTAGTATGTTGATCTGGTTGATATTCATCTTCTCGAGTCTATTGACTGAATATCCGTAAAATTTTGAAGCGGCCTCGTTGACATTAAGTATTTCACCACTATCCGGATCAATAATTAACTTGACAGCGGTGTTTTTATAGAACATATCGCGATATTGTCTTTCACTGACACGTAAAGCTTCCTCTGCCAGTTTGCGTTGGGTAATGTCCCGAATAATTAACTGGATTGCCGGTTTATTGTAAAACTTAATTGACATCGCTTTTACTTCTACATCAGTTTCGGAGCCATCAAGTTTTACAATTTTTTCTTCAACCAGCGGCAAAACAGCTTCTTCGTTAGCCATTTTTTTCATCCGTTCAATGGCGAATTCCTTATAATCCGGATGAACAAATTGGATAACTTGCTTTCCTATTAATTCATCAGGACTTGAAGCTCCAATCTGATTAAGACCTTCCTTGTTTACCAAAACAATTTTACCCTGGGCATAAACAACAATTGCATCAGGAGAATATTCAACTAATTCGCGGTAACGCTTTTCACTCTCATTAATTTTATTTTCAGCATGTTTACGCGCTGTAATATCTATAAAAAATATATTCGTATTTAATTGCCCCGTTAAAGTGGGAACGGTATTGCACACTAAATGTACAGGGAAAATGGTTCCATCAGCATGGACAAAGGTCAATTCTCCGCGAAAATTGCCTGTCTGCATGCGAGCCTTTAAAGCGATGTTCAAATTGGGGTCAGCGAGATTAACAATTCCATCGCGACCCAACCGACAAATATCTTTCTCCGACCGCCCAAGTAAACGACAGGCTTCTGGATTAGCATTCAGGACTATACCATCGGGATGAGTGATTAAAATACCCGTGAGACTATTTTCAAACAACGTGCGATAGCGCACTTCGCTTCTACGTAATTCTTCTTCCGCCTTCTTGCTTTCAGTGATGTCTACAATAATGACAAGACATTGTTGCTCATATCCGCTGATTTTTCCCGTAAGTTGCACATTCATATGCAAGTTACCATGTGTTGTCAAGATGACTTCACAAGTCTCACTTCTATTACTAATGAATACTTTATCGAGAAAGTTGTTGTAAACAGGTTTGGTCTCGTCAGAGATAAAAAAGCCTAGTCTGCTGTTAATGAGCCTGGCACGATCCTTTCCGAGCATTTGAGAACCACAAAGGTTTAATTTCAGAATCGTGCCTTCGGTTGAAAGTGTAAAATAGCCTGTAGGAGCTAAATCGTATAAATTAACAGCATCGTTCGCCTTCGCCTTTGCCAGCTGCAGTTCCTCATTTTGCATTTCCAGCTCTACCTGGTGAACTTTCAACTCATGAATGAGCTTAAGCATATCAGCTTCGGTATCAGGAATATTCGATTCTGACATCTCCTTTAGAATTTGTTCTTCCGCTTTTTGGCGAAGTTTTGACGAATCTGCCAGGTAATTTTTTTCTTCCATCATATTCTAGGAACTGGATTGTTCTAATTTTTTCCCTGAATCCGGCTTTGCAAATGGTTGATCGCATGAGCAGTCAAAAATCGGAGGCCGAAAGATCATGCAATGTACGCATTAGATTCAGTTTAGCGTTTGTTTTTACCGTAAATAGTTAGGTTAAAGTCCAATTGTAAAATAATAAACGTATTTGTATGAAATGCCGTCATCTACCTACTGGTAAAACTATAGCTGAGGCAAGGAAATTATCAAATTTATGATCGCTTGCATCTTTGATGTTCTTAATTAATGCAGTTGGTTACAAAAATTAGCGGATCGTAGTGGGGGCAGACAATTTTAACCGCCTTTTTGCAGTATTTGCAAATTGCAGAACCAAAATCTATATAAATATATATTTCAGGATTTATGTAAACTCCATGCAAATCTGTAATGGCAGATGACCAAAACTTCAGAGTGAATCGTATGATGCCTCATAATGTTACATCATCTTTTTCATTACAATTCGATAGTTCATTGCTAATACCTTTGAATACAATAATTCTTCACCACTGGAAGCCCAAATTGAGCGATTCAAACCTGTTACGGTGCCTGCAGATTCCCAACACATAAAAAAATAGTTGAGTGTATGATGTTAAAACCATCTTAAACAGAGGACGCGCACACTGAATGTTATACATCCCGATTTTAAAACTCAGGTGAATTATCAGGAAAGAGTGTGGTCAAATAATATATAGAAAAGGTCAAAGTCCCCAGCTTCTGTTCCATTTTAATCTACTGGGATGTGCTTTCTTACTAGTGCTAACAAGGAGTCTCTTCCAAAAGGTTTAGCTATATAATCATTGCATCCGGCAGCTATCGTTTTTTCGCGGTCACCGGCCAACGCATAAGCTGATTGGGCGATAATAACGACATCTTTATTTGATTTCCGAATCTCCCGGGTGGCCTCAAGGCCATCCATTACCGGCATTTTTATGTCCATCAAAATAAGGTCGAAGTCAGGACTGGAACGGAAAGCTTCCACGACCTCAAGCCCATTTTTAACTGATAAAATATTGTCGCTTAACCTAGTAAGAATCATAGTAATGAGCTTTTCGGATGTTTCATCATCATCGGCAACTAATATTTTTAATCCGCGATATTCAATAACCGGCTGATTTTCTCCAGCTTCAACAGGGTTTAAATCTAAATTCCCATTTTTCACTACAGGTTCAGATTGACCAGGGATTGTAAAATAAAACGTAGAGCCAATCCCATATTCACTTTCAACCCAAATAGTACCGCCAAGCATTTTCACAAAAGCTTTCGATATGGACAATCCGAGGCCGGCGCCTTCATAATTTCGATTCAGCGACTCACTCCCTTGCCTGAACATTTCAAAAATAAATTCCATTTGTTCCTTTGGTATGCCAGGACCTGAATCTTTCACATAAAATTCGAGGTATTTACCTTTCTTTTCATAGCCAAATTCAATATCCCCAGTGTTGGAAAATTTAATGGCGTTTTTAACAAGATGAATAAGTATCGTAGTTAATTTTTCCCTGTCAGTATTGATAATGACGTTGTCGCCGGGCAGTGGATTTTTATAGCGTAGTCGTATCTCTTTTTCAATTATCTCGGGCTTGAAGAATCGGTGTAAGTATTCGATCAGTTCATTGATATTCGTCTTCGAAATAGAAATATCTATGAGTCCTGACTCTATTCTTGAGATGCAGACAATGTCGTTAATGATATTGAGCATACGGGCACTGCTTTTCTCGATCATTCTGATATAATCCTGCTGTTCTTCACCTGTCAGATCTGATTCTTTGAGCAATTCGGCAAACCCAAGAATTCCATTCATTGGGGTCCTTATTTCATGACTCATATTAGCCAGGAAAGCTGATTTTAAACGATCGCCTTCTTCTGCCCGTTCTTTCGCAATCAGCATTTCCTGTTCGGCATTTTTGCTTTCGGTGATATTGTTATGCTGAATTATAACGTTGCGTAATTCGCCTTTTTTGTCAAATATCGGATAAGCCCAGTTCCTAAACCATTCACTCTTTTTCTCTTTAACTATAATATCCTGAGATTCTGCAGCTGCACCAATATCAAAGAATATTTCCCATTCGGCAGATTTCTCCCCCTGAAAAACGCTTTCAAGGATGGGAATTATTCCATTTTCCTGAAGCACCTTATCCTTAAAAATATTGTAGACCTTTCCTTCAATATCCTGAGGCCGGACACCAAATATCTCGCCAAGCTTAGGATTAATGCGCTCACACCACCCGTCGCGATCAAGTATCTGAGTACTTACGGACGATTGCATGAATATTTGTTCGAAAAAATATTTTTGTTTAAACAACTCATCCTCTGCAATTTTTCGACCGGTAATGTCGCGTCCTATACCAAGGACTCCTGTCAGTGTTCCACGGGAATCATACATTGGTGTCTTTATGGTTTCCAGAAAAGCACGATGACCATCGTCCGCGAAAGTGATCCATTCTTCATTGATTGTAGGCTTTTCTGCCGACATAGCTTTTCGGTCGTGTTCGCGGAAAAAATCAGCAAGTTCCCTGTCTACAAAATCATAATCGGTTTTCCCAACAATATCGGCTTCTCTGGCACCAAAAAACCGCCCGAACATTGTGTTGCAAGAGAGGTAAACTCCGTCGGCGTTTTTCACCCAAATCAGGTCAGGGATCGTTTGAACAAGTGTACGAAGGTTTGCTTCATTGTTACGAAGTGCCATCTCTGTCCGTTTCTGATCCTCTATCACACTTAAAAGTGCCCTCTTGGACTCCAAAGCTTCGGATAACAACTTTATTGTCTGAGCTTCTGAACGCTTCCGGTCGGAAATATCAATTACAATCCCGGCAATATTCAGTGGTTCCCCTTTTAATCCTCTTTTTACAATCGAACCGATATCATAAAACCATTTGTATTCACCCGAGCTGGTTAAGAGGCGGTATTCTACCTCATATTTATCGGAATCTCCACTATAATATTTACGCATGGCATCCATTGCCTTTTCGTAATCTTCGGGATGTAGTAAAGTGGTAAAATCGGTGTAATGTTTAAACATTTCGGAAGGATATCCTAACATTTCAGCTTTACGATTCCCGAAAGTTACATTCCCGGTTGTGATATCCATTTCCCACCAGGCCATATTTACGGCCCGCATCGCAAAATCAATCCGAGAATTATTTTTTAGAACTGTGTCCTCCGACAGTCGGATTGCGGTGATATCAGAAACAGCAACAAGGCAATGCTCTCCGGTTGCAGAGAGGATACCGACAAGGTCTACATACAATGGTGGATGGCCCTCTTTTAACAAAGTGATTTCGCAAGAATCTTTTACCCTACCAGTAAATACTTTGTCGAGAAAAAGGTTGAAGATTGGTCTTGTAGCTTCAGAAACAAAAAAGCCAAAACTGCTTTTTTTCAACTGAGACCGTTCCTTGCCAAGCATAATTGCCCCAGTATGGTTTAACTCTAAAATCACACCCTCGTGCGAAAGTGAAAAATAACCCGACTGGGTGAGATCATACAACTCATTATATTCATCAGCGACATGCTTTGCAGCTTCTTCGATTGCATGTTGTTCAGTCCATATGATTTCTTCCTGCTGTAATTCCAGCTCAATCTGGTAAACTTCAACTTCGTGAATGAGCCTCAGTGAATCAGCTTCTGAAAGCTGTGAAATAGTTTTAGGATTTTTCTTTTTCAGTAACTCTTCAGCCTTCAAGCGAAGATTTTCCAAATTGGATGTATCATTTTTTTTCATTCGCATATTTCACTATTAAGTTGCTGTATATCTTTAGGACCAAATAGCATAATTCCTTGCAATCCAGATACCCGCTCATGGAACTCGCAAAACGATAAACATTGCCTTTTGTGGAGAACAACCATGCTCGTTTCATACCGCTGTATCTTTAACTTTCGTTTACTGATATTGCAAATGCTTTTCCATCAATGCAGTTAAGGATGCCTGCCCAAAAGGTTTAGCAATATAATCATTACAACCTGCTTCTAATGCTTTTTCGCGGTCACCGGCTAGCGCATATGCAGTTTGAGCTATAATGATCACTTCATTGTTAAATTTCCGAATTTGCCTGGTGGCTTCTAACCCGTCCATTTCAGGCATCTTAATATCCATCAGAACGAAATCGAGATCAGGATTATTACGACAAACTTCAACTGTTTCGACACCCGTACTTGCTTTTAACACGTTCTTGCCAAATGCCTTAATTGCCATTGAAATGAGCATGCCTGATATTTCGTCGTCTTCAGCAATTAATATTTTGAAGCTTTTAGTTTTAGTCTCTGTTAAAAAATCCGGAACTGTATCTTTAACATCATCAATTACTTCCAATTCAGTTTTGTATGGTATTGTAAAATAAAAACTTGAACCCTTCGCTTCTTCACTTTCCACCCATATTTTTCCCCCAAGCATTTCAACATATGCTTTCGAAATCGACAATCCTAATCCAGCTCCCTGGAAGGCTCTTTTATCGCCAATATCGGCCTGAACAAACCGGTCGAAAATTGCCTCCATACGGTCTGCGGGAATACCTACCCCACTATCTTTAACAAAGAATTCCAGTTCGTCAACTGTAGAGACAAGGCCTGTCTTGTCTCTACCAATTGACTTGTATATAAGCGCATAGCCAATTTCAATCGTACCGCCATCGCTGAATTTAATAGCGTTTTTAACAAGGTTGGTGAAGATCGCATAGACTTTTTCCTTGTCCGTTTTAATAGTGGCTTCATGATCGGTCAGCGGTTTATAAAAGACGATATGCAACCCCTTTTGCTCCACTTCCAGCTTAAAGAAATTGTAAATGAATTCAATCTGTTCATTAACATTGGTAGGAGTAATGAAAGTTTTCATCTGACCCGATTCAACTTTTGAAATAGCAATTACATCATTGATAATATTGAGCATGCGAGCACCGCTCTTCTCAATAATTCCGATGTACTCCTGCTGTTCATCCCCTGTTAACATTGGTTCTTTCAAAAGTCCGGCAAAACCCAGGATACCATTCATTGGGGTACGTATCTCATGACTCATATTCGCCAGGAAAGCGGATTTTAACCTTTCGTTCTCCTCCGCTTTTTCTTTAGCTGTCTTTAAATCTTCGATCATTTGTTTTGCCGCAGTAATATCTGTTTTGATTGCAACAAAATGAGTGATCATATTTTCATCATCCTGAACTGGTGAAACAATTGCATTTTCCCAAAAATAGGTCCCGTCCTTTTTAAGGTTATAAAATTCTCCTTCCCATGTTTTACCCGATTTAATAGTTTCCCAGAATTCCTCATAAAACGCGGTCGTATGAAAACCAGATTTTAAAACGCTTGGATTTTTTCCGATGTATTCATCTGGTGTATATCCAGATAATTGCGTAAAGTACGGATTTGCATATTCAATAATTCCATTTTTGTCAGTGATAACCACTGATACTTTTGAATTTTCAACAGCTGTTGTCACCTTCTTAAGCTTCTCCTCCGCCTGCCTGCGTTCGGTGATGTCAACATCAGCGCCAATAACGCGTATGACCTGTCCGGTATCATCGCACCTGACTTCCCCATGGCTACGCCTGTACCGAATCTGCCCGTTATCTTTTCGAATGATGCGGTATTCGCAATTCCATGGTACTCCCTCGCTAATGGTTCTAGCCATTAAGGTGTTGAACATCGATGCATCGTCAGGGTGGACAAGATCAGATTTAGCAGGCTCATAAGGAACGCTTAACGGATAATCCGCTGGCAACCCGCTCATCCACTTGAGACCATCGGAAATATTGGAGATTTTATTAACGACGTCAAATTCCCAACTTCCCCAACCTGCTATGCGCTCACTTTCAGCTAGCAAGGCCTTATTTTTCAAAAGTGCTTCTTCACTTTCCTTTCGGGCCTCATTCTCTTTTCTTAAATCTTCCAGCAGGTTCAGTGTTGCTTTGTAGGCCAATTTAATTTCAATCGTCTGTTCTGCAACCAATGCTGCAAGCTGTTCCTTTTCGGCGTGTTTTTCGCGGTTCGCTGTTTTTACCTTCAGCATTGCACGTATCTGAGCTATCAGCTCACTTTCGTCGATAGGTTTTGCAAGAAAGGCGTCGGCACCAACCTCCAAAGCCCGGATGCGGCTCTCTTTGTCGTCTTTGAGTGCGGTGACAAAAACCACAGGGATATCGCTTAGTTCTTTGTCAGCCTTCAGTTTTAGGCAAACCTCATAGCCATCCATTACAGGCATTACAATGTCGAGCAGAATTACATCGGGATTTTCTGCAGTTGCCAGTTCAATTCCTTTTGCGCCACTTTCAGTCGTTAAAGTGACAGCATCGGGCATAATATCTTGTATCAGCGCCTTAATACTGATCAGGTTATCGCGGTTATCGTCGATCGCAAGAATTTTAATTGTTCTACTTTCCATAGAGCACCTCATTTATCGTTTTGAAAAACAATTTTTCTTCAATTGGCTTAGCAATATAGGCATTAAATCCATATGCAAGAATAGCTTCGCGGTCGGTCGTCATCGCACTGGCTGTCAGGGCAATCACCGGAATATATTGCAACACAACATCACTTCGGATGGCCTTAAATGCCTCGAGGCCATCCAATTCGGGGAGCGCAATATCCATTAAAATAAGATTTGGCTTGTGTTCTTTTGCCATCCGCACACCTTCATTCCCATTTACTGCATCAATAATCGTGAAACTATCGGAAAGTAAAGCCTTCACAGTAATCATATTGTCCGGGTTATCTTCAACTACAAGCACCACAGGCTTGCTCCCAATAGGCTGTAGTTCCGGCTCGGGCTTTAACGTTTCCAACTTTTCGGGAAATACCATAGTCTCAACACTTCTAAGCAGTTCGCTTCTGTTTACATCGCCCTTCTGTATAAGCTGATGAATGTTATTTCGTTTCAGAAATTTAAGATCTTCTTTCGTAATATGTTTCGCGGTAAGTATCAGCACCGGGATGTAAGCTGTCGGTTCGGCTTCGCGTAAAGTTTTTAGGACCTCAAAACCATCGATGCCTGGCATCATCAAATCGAGAATCATTGCATCAGGAATAACAAGTGATGTTATTCCCAACGCTTCGGCTCCATCACGGGCCACGAGTATCTGGTAGCCGCTTTCATCCAAAATATCCTTTATTTGAATCACCGCCGATTCGTTGTCCTCAACCACTAAAATGGTTTTAACGGATGAAGCCAAAACTGGTTTAGATGGGACCTGTTTGATTGTGTGTTTTAACCCATTTGCTTTTCCAACTTCAATTATCTTGTTTTCAGCAGCAAAAAGCATTGGTAATACGAGTACAAATTCAGACCCCTTGCCTGTGGTGCTTTTAACTGAAATTGTTCCTCCCAGCAAGTTTGCATACTTTTTAGCAATTGCAAGTCCTAAACCGGTTCCCCCAAACTTTCGTGAAGTGCTGCTGTCTGCTTGTCTGAACTCGTCAAAGATGTGCGGCTGATGGATTTCGGAAATACCTATTCCGGTATCGGTTATCGAAATCTCAATATTTGTACCGTTTTGCTGTGACCGAACCTCTACCTTCCCCTTTTCAGTAAATTTCACTGCATTAGCAATTAGATTCTGAAGGATATGGTGGCATTTATTGGCATCGCTGGTAACGTATAAATCAACGGTGGTTGTTGTTTGTTTTAGTTCAATATCCTTCTGTCTTGCCTGGGGTTGAATTGTACTAATAATTTCGGCAACAAGCTGATTAACATCGAACTTTGCGATTTCAATTTCTTCGCGCCCGGCTTCGATACGCGAAATATCGAGAATATCGTTGATCAATGTTAAAAGATGCCTCCCGTTACGCTC
>Ga0209430_1003013_pt1 | contig 10178 bp, 11 predicted proteins | sample BarGraIncub1133A_FD_184504 | JGI IMG/M metagenome (GOLD analysis project Ga0209430, IMG submission 184504) | Arctic peat soil microbial communities from Barrow, Alaska - Barrow Graham LP Incubations 11-33A (SPAdes) (version 2) | ecosystem: Environmental > Terrestrial > Soil > Wetlands > Peat... | reverse complement strand
CTGGAACGGAAGGGCTACCTGGCTTCCAAACGTTATGGCAATACCAGCGTGTACCATCCCAGAGTCAGTGAAGAAGAATACAAGAACAAATTCCTATCCGGAGTTGTTCAAAATTATTTCGAGAATTCTTATTTGGAAATGGTCACCTTCTTTGCCAAGAAGAAGAAAATTTCAGCCAAGGAGCTGCAAGCTATCATTTCATTGATCGAGAACGATAAAAAAGCATAGTCATGAATACGCCGATAATGTGGTTTTTGTTGGCAAACATAGGATTTGCCGTCTTATGGATTTTCTATCGGATTTTTCTGCACCGGGATACGTTCTTTTCGGGAAAGCGGTTTACTCTGCTTCTGGGGCTGGCATTTACTTTAATCTATCCTCTACTGAACGTTTCTGACTGGATGCCTGTTTTCCAACCGGTTCAGAGGATGACTCAAACCTTAAGCTTTACCCTTCCTGAAATAACGGTGACAGCTTATGGAAACCAATCGTATAGCACCGCGGAAATTTTGACTTTTCTATATTTCTCGGTAATGGGAATGCTTTTATTACGGGTTTTGTTTCAGTTTGCTAGACTTTTAGTACTTGCTGCACGGAACAATTCCATCGTGATAGACGGCCAAAAAGTAATCTACTTGCCCAAAGGTTCCGCTCCATTTTCTTTCTTCGGCATGGTCTTTATACATCCGGAGGATCATAGTGAAAGTGATTTGAAAGAAATCATACACCACGAACAAACGCATGTTCACCAGGCCCATACGTTGGATGTCCTGTTGGCTGAACTCATCTGCACCATCTTCTGGATCAATCCGTTTGCTTGGTTGCTCAAATACGATCTTCGCGAAAACCTGGAATTCCTCGCCGACAAAGACGTGGTTCACGCAGGTTTCGATCCTAAAAGCTATCAGTATCACTTGCTGCGGCTTTCTTACCAACAATCGCCTATTCGAATGGGAAATAATTTCAATGTTTCACAATTGCAAAACCGAATCAAAATGATGAACAAGAAACGAACTTCCCAGGTGGGTTGGAGCAAATACCTCCTGACCTTACCACTTTTTGCACTGCTGCTGATGGTATCCTACGCTTGCAAAAACAAACCTACACCAGATACCATCGCGCAAAATGTAGTGGCCCAACCGGTCGACACAGTTGAATCCACGAACGCCGTAGAAGCAACGCCTCCACTACCAGTAAAAAGCGCCATTAAGTTTACGGCACCAGCGCATGTTAAAGAAGCGAAAACGACAGACGGAAAACAACGAGTTTATAAAAGCACCGTTAAATTTACGGCACCTGTAATTATTAGTGATGGTAATGACTCTATTTACTACAACGGAGTCGAACAGATGCCTCAGTTCCCTGGTGGTGAAGTTGAACTTATGAAGTTCATCAAAGACAATCTACACTATCCGACTGTTGCAGCTGAGAATGGGATTGAAGGTCGTGTAACCATTCGGTTCGTCGTGAGACGGAATGGCGAGGTGACAGATATAACCGTAATCCGTGGGTTTAACCCTGCATGTGACAAGGAAGCCATTCGTGTTGTGAAGCTAATGCCCAAGTGGACTCCCGGCCGTCAGAACGGACGCGATGTCCCCGTGTATTATACACTACCAATCCTCTTTAAACTGCAAAAATAAATAGCATCACCCTAATATTACGGACGTTTTTCTTTTTGATTAACGTCCGTATTTATTTACATTTGTATCTTTAAAACCTTCTACATTGCATCTATAATAAATCATCCCATGAAAAAAATTATTTTCCTTTGCGTGATTGGAATTCTTTTTGGAATATCCACCAGAGCTATCGCTCAAACTTCACCCGTCATTGAGGATAAACCCGTTTATGGCGTTGAGCAGATGCCTCAATTTCCAGGTGGCGACGAAGAATTGATGAAGTTTATCAAAGACAATTTACACTATCCGAAAGTTGCTGCTGAAGTCGGGATTGAGGGTAGAGTCACTATTCGGTTTGTGGTAAGTAGGATCGGTGAAGTGACGGATGTCACTGTCATTCGTGGCTTTGATCCATCTTGTGATAGAGAAGCAGTACGCGTAGTTAAGATGATGCCCAAGTGGATACCCGGTCGTCAGCAAGGACGTAACGTCCCTGTCTATTATACCCTTCCCATCGTTTACAAACTGCAAAAAGGATCTTCTTATTCTAAAGATCCCCTTCTGCTGGTAGATGGCATCCAAAGGCCATACTCGCATCTGATGGACACTGTCCAACTTAAACCAATCGATATAAAGGAGATCACTGTTTTGAAAGATTCTGCAGCTACAACCTTATATGGAACTAAAGGTAAAAATGGTGTCATAATGGTCACCACTAAAAGTGGAGCTGCTAAAAAAGACAGTTTGCTGAATACACCTGACAAGGACGGTGTCTTTTTCTTAGCCGAAACAATGCCCCAATACCCAGGTGGTGAAAGTGCTTTGATAAGTTTTATCTCCAGCAATCTGCGGTTTCCACCTGCAGCTGCGGAAGCGGGCCTGAATGGAACCAGTGTCGTACGGTTTGTAGTCAGTAAAACGGGAACGGTCAAAAATGCAACCGTTATAAGAAAGCTTAGTGCTGAATGTGATGCAGAATCAATGCGTGTTATCATGCTAATGCCTGCCTGGACACCTGGCACAACAAAAGGACAACCAGTTGATGTATACTACACATTGCCCGTCAGTTTCAAGGTAAAAAAGTAAGAGCCAGAATATGAAGGTGCAGAAGTCGCTTCTGTTGTTCATCATTCTTTTTAGCACTTCCTTTTGTGTCTTTGCTCAAAGCGATAGCACAAAGGTTGAAACCCCGATGATAGACTATGAACAAATGCCTCAATTTCCAGAAGGGGACGAAGCTTTAATTAAAACCATTCGCAAGAACCTGCATTACCCTCTGCCAGCAATCGTATCTGGCATAGAGGGGCGCGTTACGGTCAGGTTCATTATTGGTATTGATGGGACTATTTCCGATGTGAAGGTTATTAGAGGCTTAAGCAAAGAGTGCGATGAAGAAGCCGTTCGGGTAACCCGTTTATTGTCGAAGTGGATACCAGGGTCAATGAGTGGGGTTCCGGTTCCTGTGTATTATACGTTGCCGATCGTATTCAAGATTCAGTATGGTTTAATGGACGAAAATGCGCCACTGTTTCTCGTCAATGGAAAAGCAAAGTCATATAACATGTTTAATGGCAGCAACTTGCTGAAACTATCTCAAATCAAGAGCATAAGGGTGCTTAAGGATTCTGCAGCTGTGTCGGAGTATGGCAGTAGAGCCATCCATGGAGCTATTATCGTCGAAACAAAAAGAAGATAAAACCTATTTACGGATCAGATTGATGAATTCCTCCCGGGTTTTGGCTTGTTGGAAAACCCCAGTGAAATCGGAAGTCATCGTTACCGAGTTCTGCTTTTCGACACCACGCATCTGCATGCACAAGTGTTGTGCTTCAATGACCACCATCACTCCAAGAGGGTTGAGCGTATCCTGAATACAATTCTTGATATCAGTGGTCATTCGCTCTTGAATCTGCAGGCGACGGGCGAACACGTCAACCACGCGTGCGATCTTGCTAAGACCAGTGATGTATTTGTTCGGAATGTACGCTACGTGGGCTTTACCCCAAAAAGGCAGCATATGGTGTTCACACATGGAATAGAAATCGATGTCGCGGACAATGACCATTTGCTGATATTCTTCCTGGAACATGGCCGATTTGAGAATTTCTTTGGGATCCACCTGATAACCGTAGGTCATAAACTGCATGGCCTTTGCTACCCTATTCGGGGTCTTTAGCAGACCTTCACGATTTGGGTTTTCACCCAACAAACGAAGAATCTCTAAGTAATGGCTGGCAATTTCATCTTGAACTGGATTGCTCTCGGTGGCGAGTATCAATTTCTTATCGATCATACTACTTTACTTTAACTCGAATTTTTTCTTTGATGATGGACATTTCACGCCCAAATGCGGGAAATTCAGCACGAAGCTTGATCATCATTCGCTGAGCTTCCTGAAAGGTTGGAAAGTCGCCAACGCGAAGTCTCCAGAAAGGAGCTGTAAAAACGACATAGGTTGAAATTTCAGGAAAAACGGTTTTTACATCCGATTCTTTAGTATAGGCCTCACTTTTTGAAATCCGTTGATTGTTACCTGCAAAAACTTGAATTCGAAATCCAGACATTTCAACAAAAGTCACCGGAGTTTCATTACCAGGTGATTTCCTGTCCTTACGGCCTAGCCGATTTGTAATGCTTTCGTCCTGAATAACTTGAACAGAGCCTTTGCCTGGTTCCGATTTGTTAATCCTGTCTACGATGGTTTCTGTCTTTGCATCTGAAGAAGTATCCTGTGCAAATGCGGATAAAGGTAAAAGACAGAGGAGGCTTAACAGGTAGAAAATCTTCATGATTACACGGTTTTTTAGGGTAGATGTAGAGAGTCGAGGACAAAAGTACGAACTTTTAGTTTCTAAATCCTTTAAAAATCAGGAAAAAAGAAAGGGAGGCATTCAGACTGAAGGCCTCCCTTATAGAATTTGAGAATGAAATTATGCCAAAACTCCTAATTGGCTCAAAACACCATTCATGTTGCGAACAGCATCTGCACTCTTATTGAACAACGCTTTTTCTTCTGCATTCAGATTGTAGTCTAAAATCTGTTCACAGCCATTCCTTCCGAGGACAACAGGAACTCCGATGCAAATATCCTTCTGGTCGTATTCGCCATCTAAATACACACAGCAGGGAACAACTTTCTTCTGGTCACGAAGAATGGATTCAACCACATAAGCTCCGGCAGCACCGGGAGCATACCAGGCTGAAGTACCAAGCATACCGGTCAGAGTAGCACCGCCTACCATGGTGTCGGCAACCACTTTACCTATTTTTTCTGCATCGAGTAATTCTGAAACAGGGACTCCTTTATAGGATGCAAAACGAGTTAAAGGAATCATGGTCGTATCTCCGTGACCACCGATTACCGAGCCTTCAATTTCGTTGGCATTGGCATTCAGCGCTTGGCTTAGATAACATTTAAAACGTGAGCTGTCCAAAGCACCACCCATACCGATAATGCGGTTTTTGGGAAGGCCTGTGGTTTTCAGTGTCAGGTAGGTCATGGTATCCATTGGATTGGAGATAATCACCAAAATGGCATTGGGTGAATACTTCAGGATGTTATCAACAACCGATTTCACTATCCCTGCATTTACACCGATCAGTTCTTCACGGGTCATACCGGGTTTACGTGGAAGTCCGGAAGTGATGACAACAACATCAGAACCTGCAGTCCTAGCATAGTCATTGGTCACACCAACTACCTTTGAATCAATGCCCAAAAGGGTCACTGTTTGCATCATGTCCAGCGCTTTCCCTTCGGAAATGCCTTCTTTGATGTCGAGGAGAACTACTTCATTGGCAATCTCATTGACTACCATTACATTCGCACAGGTAGCACCCACGTTGCCTGCACCTACTACAGTTACTTTTGACATAGAAAAATGTATTACGTTTTTAAACTAATCCGATTGAAATATGAGGCCTTACGAATCGGCTTTTTGGAGTAACAAAAGTACAACAATCTCTGGATTAAAGAAAATTTTCCGTAATTGATTTTGCTAAAAAAACAAAAAAACAAAGAAAGGCTCACGCACAGAAATTTACTCAGAATTTTGTACTTTTGCAGCGGTTAAATTTCATTAGACATTCATGCAAAAGAAAACAAAAACTGGAATTGTCATCACTATTATAATCTCGGTCCTTTTGATTGGAGGAGGGGTTACTTTTTATCTGATGTATCAAAGGCTACAAAGTAAAGATCAGGCTATTTCTGAAATGTCTCAGCAGTTTGAACTCGAAAAGGATCAGCTTACAGACGAATATTCTCAATTGGCTCTTCAATACGAAGGTTACGGTTTAAGAATTGGCAACGATTCCTTGGCCAATCTTTTAGATGCTCAACGGTATAAGGTTCAGCGATTGCTGGAAGAACTACGGACTATCAAAGCTAGCAACGTCAAGCGCATCAATGAGCTGAAAGTGGAATTGGGGACTCTGCGTTCCATCATGCGTCAATATGTCATTCAGATTGACTCTCTGAATGCGTTGAACACTCAACTTCGTACAGAAAACAAGGTTGTGACTAAACGTTATACTGATGAGCAACAGAAAACGAGTGCTTTGGTTGAGGAGAAAAAAGCGCTGACCTCCAAAATCACATTGGCATCCATTCTGGAAGCTCGCAACATCACAGTGGAATCGCTCACGGAAAAAGGGAGAAAGGCTACCAAAATCAGCAAGACGGCTCAGCTAAAATTTAATTTCATCATCAACAAGAACATTTCAGCTTCAACCGGAGAAAAATACATTTACCTGCGTATACTTCAACCAGATGAAACGGCTTTAGTAAAAAAGAACGACAACGTTTTCTTGTTCGAAAACAAATACATCAACTATTCTGCGCGTCGTCCCATCGAATACGAAGGGGAAGAAGTTCCAGTCACCATCTACTGGGATGTGGAAGAATTCCTGCAACCGGGCTCCTATCGTGCTGATATTTTTGCAGACGGATATATCATCGGTTCTGCTAGATTCAATCTGGTTGACTAACAATGTTTTAGTGATCTCTACAAAAAGGATTTTTTGAATCGACGTCGTGTTGAATTGCGGAGAGTAACATCTGGAAGCCAAGAATGAAAGGCAATACAGCCAACATGACCGTACCTGTTGGTGCGGAGACATCCATGGAAGCGAAGTAGATCCATTTGACGATGCCATAGGTCAATCCGAAAAAGGTCATTGGCAATCCGGCCAATATATAGACGGATGTAATGCTGAAATCGTATATAAAATAACTCAGGAATATCCGCCTAAAAAGTGCTTTGATAAGTTGGGGGGGGAAACCAAAAAGTGTACGTGTCACTGAAAGATTGGAGACCTCTTCCCCATAAATGGCAGGCATCGGAACATCTTGAATCCTTGCACCGGTATAATAAAGTTCAATTAACATGGAACTTTCAAAGAAATACCGATGAGAAAGTTTTTCGAGATCAATCTTTTGCAATGTTTTTTTGGTAATAGCGATAAAACCGTTGGAAGGATCGAATACTTCCCAATAACCGGAAGCAGCTTTGATTAAGAAACTCAGGCCAAGGTTACCGATTCGTCTGCTTGCTGGCATTCTTTTTAAAGCCTGAAAATCATTGAAGCGGTTGCCTTTAGAGAATTCAGCCCTTTGGTCGCATAAGGGCTGGAGTAGCGCTGATAAATAGTTTGGATTCATTTGTCCGTCTCCGTCCATTTTAACGATGACATCGGTTTCCAGCTGCAGTGCGTGACGAAACCCGGTGATCATGGCTCCGCCAACACCCAGATTCACAGGATTGCTCAACACGATTAAATTTGGATACTTTTGAGCCAATTGATTGAGAATTTCCAGGGTATTATCGGGAGAACAATCGTTGACCAAAACCAATTGATCGACCCATTCAGGCATGCTACTTACTGTGGATTCTATATGTGCAGCAACTTTATAGCAAGGAATTACAACGGTTATATTGGCGTTTTTCCACATCAGTCTGAGGTATTAAATTCAGCCTGCAAGTTAGAAAAAAAAGAAGGAAAAATAAAGAAGGCCCGCAACGAATGTCCGGGCCTTCTGATCAACCTATACGGTTGAGTGATATAAATCCTTTGGGATTATTCTGCAACAGGAGCAGCAGGTGCTTCAGTAGTGTCAACCACTTCTTCAGCAACAGGTGCTACGGTAACCACTTCTTCTGCAACAGGAGCAACGGAAACCACTTCTTCTGCAACAGGAGCTGCTTTTTCAACGGGCTTTTCGGCAACCGGAGTAACTTCAACTGCATCAGCTTTCTTCTTAACGGAAGAACGACGGGTTTTAGCTTTTTTATCAACCTTTGTCTTCAACATGTTGTCGTTGAAGTCAACCAACTCAATAAAGCACATCTGAGCGTTGTCACCCAAACGGAAACCAGTTTTGATGATGCGGGTATAGCCACCGGGACGGTCTCCAACTTTGGGAGCTACAACAGTGAACAATTCTGTCACAGCTTCTTTTTGCTGCAAGGATGAGAACACCAAACGTCTGTTGGCAGTAGTATCTTCTTTAGCTTTGGTGATCAGGGGTTCAACCACGATTTTGAGGGCTTTGGCCTTTGCCGTGGTCGTGAAGATGCGCTTGTGCATGATCAATGAAGTAGACATGTTTGACAACATGGCACCACGGTGAGCGGCCTGACGTCCTAAATGATTGAATTTTTTATTGTGTCTCATCGTCTTATTCTTTATCTAATTTATATTTTGCAATGTCCATCCCAAAAGACAGATTCAGATTTTCGAGGAGGTCGTCCAGTTCAGTGAGGGATTTCTTTCCAAAGTTGCGGAACTTCAACAAATCAGTTTTGTTGAATACAACCAGTTCGCCCAGTGTTTCCACATCAGCTGCCTTCAGGCAGTTAAGGGCACGAACGGAAAGATCCATGTCAACCAGCTTGGATTTAAGCAATTGACGCATGTGCAGGATTTCTTCGTCGAATTCTTCACCTCCGTCGGTTTCAGCTGTATCCAACGTAATTTTTTCGTCGGAGAACAACATGAAGTGATGAATCAGAATCTTGGCAGCTTCTTTCAAAGCATCTTTAGGATGAATGGAACCATCCGTAGAGATTTCAAGAACCAACTTTTCATAGTCGGTCTTTTGTTCCACACGGAAGTTTTCAACTGCGAATTTTACATTCTTGATCGGTGTGTAGATTGAGTCGATGGGAATTACATTCAATTCATTATAAACGACACCATGTTCGTCAGCAGGCACATAACCACGACCTTTGTTCACCGTCAATTCCATCTGGAAAACAGTAGCTGCATCCATGTGGCAAATAACCAAATCGGGATTGAGTACTTCGAATCCGGTAAACGATTTACCGAGTTCACCTGCCGTCAATACTTCCACACCGGAAACATTGATGGTGGCTTTTTCAGTTTCGAATTCTTCAACTACGTGTTTGAAGCGCACTTGCTTCAGATTCAGGATGATGTTTGTAACATCTTCCATAACACCGGGGATGGATGAGAACTCGTGATCCACGCCTTCTACACGAATGGAAGTGATTGCAAATCCTTCCAGTGAAGAGAGTAGGATACGGCGCAATGCATTACCCACAGTAATACCAAAGCCGGGCTCTAGAGGACGAAATTCGAATTTACCGAATTTGCTGTCCGCTTCCAGCATGATGACCTTTTCGGGTTTTTGAAACGCTAATATTGCCATTTGGTCAGGGATTATTTGGAATACAATTCAACAATCAACTGTTCTTTGATGTTTTCAGGAATGTCGGAACGTTCCGGAAGGTGGAGGAACTTACCAGACTTGGTAGTCGCGTCGAATTCCATCCAGGGGTATTTGCTGTGGTTGAATCCATTCAGCGCTTCGGTGATGATTTCCATTGATTTGGCTTTTTCACGAACACCAACTACCTGACCGGGTTTCAGTAGGTAAGAGGGGATGTTCACTACTTTGCCGTCTACAACCATGTGACGGTGAGACACCAACTGACGGGCTGCGTCACGGGTAGGTGCGAAACCTAAGCGGAATACAACATTGTCCAAACGGGATTCAAGCAACTGAAGCAATACTTCGCCCTTGATACCTTTGGTACGTGATGCCTTTTCGAATAGGTTGCGGAATTGTTTTTCCAAAACCCCGTAGGTGTATTTGGCTTTCTGCTTTTCACGAAGCTGAATGCCATATTCGGAAGTTTTCTTACGACGGTTGTTACCATGAATGCCCGGAGGATAGTTCTTTTTGCTCAGAACTTTATCGGGGCCGAAGATGGGTTCACCGAATTTACGTGCAATTTTTGATTTTGGTCCAGTATATCTAGCCATTTTGTTTTTGAAAAAGTATGAACCGGAAGGAGCAGTCGCGTGACTTTGTGTGCAATTAAAACACGATCCCGGAGTTCATAAGATTAATACTTGTGTTTATACTCTTCTTCTTTTAGGAGGACGGCATCCGTTGTGGGGAAGTGGCGTTACGTCAACAATTTCCATCACTTCGATGCCGGCACCATGAATGGTACGAACGGCCGATTCCCGTCCGTTTCCGGGTCCTTTAACATACGCCTTGACCTTTCTCAGGCCTAGATCGAATGC
>Ga0209430_1003012_pt1 | contig 10179 bp, 9 predicted proteins | sample BarGraIncub1133A_FD_184504 | JGI IMG/M metagenome (GOLD analysis project Ga0209430, IMG submission 184504) | Arctic peat soil microbial communities from Barrow, Alaska - Barrow Graham LP Incubations 11-33A (SPAdes) (version 2) | ecosystem: Environmental > Terrestrial > Soil > Wetlands > Peat... | reverse complement strand
GACCGAGGCGCTCATCGCCGTGAGGTCCGTGCCGAGCGGTGGTGCGATCTCACCGGTGACGACGAATTCCCCCGACTCCATGAGGTCCCGGAGGCGGCTCACTTCACACCGCCCTTCCGGTGGCCATGGGAATCTGCTCGCAGATCGACGCGTCCCGGCTTGAGTTTCTTGGAGTAGTCCTTCGGCGGAAGTGGCTCGATCGGCTTCGCTCTGCCCTGCTCGGCCAGCCGGCGGCGGATCAGCACATGAGTACACTCGCGGTCGGATACCACTTCGCACATGCCGTCCCACATGCCACCGCACGGTCCGTTGAGAAGGCCCTTGGGACACGTCGTGACGGGACAGATGCCCGCGGTCCGGTCGAGCACGCAGTCGCCGCACATCTGACACCGTTCCTCGAACACCCCGTGTCGCACGACGTTACCGAGGAAGACGGACTCAAGGCCGGGAGTCACGGGCTTGGTGGTGGTGTCGGCTACGGTCTGTACTCCGGCCCCGCAGGCGAGCACAAGGACGGCGTCCGCCGAGTCGATCTCGCCTGCGTGCTTGCGCGCCTCGAGCCGCTGACCTCCCGAGTGGCAGGTGACGGCGCCGACGGACCAACCTGTGACGACGAGACCCTCCTCCTCGAGACGCTCCTTGACCGCGATGACCTCGGGTTCGCCGCCCGTCTGCGCCACGGTCGCGCACTCGCCGCAACCCATGATGAAGACGCGTGTGGCGCTCAGGTCCGCGAGCTGCGCGCGGATCCGCTCCCACTCGCGGGGACGGGTGATGATCATCGTGTGCTCCCGTCGATCAGGCCGAGTACGGCCTCGACGCATCCGGGCGCGTCGGCAGCGTACCCATCGGCCCCTATCTGGGCGGCGTAGGCCTCTGTCACGACCGCGCCCCCTACGAGCACCGGGCGCCGGGGCGCATCGGCCTTCAGCGCGGAGACGGTGCGCTCCATGGCGGGAAGGGTGGTCGTCATCAGCGCCGACAAGCAGATCGCATCGGCGCCGGAAGCGGCTGCCATCACGCGTTCGGTCTCCACGTCGACACCGAGATCGTCGACGACGAATCCCTGGGATTCCAGCATCGAGACGCAGATGTCCTTGCCGATGGAGTGGACGTCGCCCTTGACTGTCGCGAAGACGATCCGCCCGGCGGACCCGTCGTCGTCAGCCGGAAGACTCATCCGGACGCGGGCCACCGCGGCCTTCATCGCGTCGGCGGCGACCATCATCTGTGGGAGGAACACCTCGCCGCGGCCGTAGCCCTCACCCAGCCGCCTGATGGCCGGCGTGAGTACCGTTGCGATGACCTCGCGCGGGTCGACTCCGGTGGCGAGCAGCTCGTCGACCAGGCGCGGGGCGCCGTCGGCATCGCCGCGCTCGACGGCCACAGCGAGCGCCTGTGCCGCGCTCGGTCCCTCGGGGGCCTCCACCGGCACGGTCGGGGCCACGTGCGATGCGATCCAATGCTCCGCCCTCACGTCCGAACCCAGGAGCACGTCTCCGGCTGCCGCGCTGGCCGCAGGCCGGTCCGCGCCCGGGTCGTAAATGGCGGCGTCGAGCCCCGCGTCCACTCCCATGGCGAGCATCGCCGCATTGAGCTCGAGCCGCCCGGGCAGACCATGGCTCACGTTGCTGACGCCCAATACCGTCGCCAGCCCCAGCGCGTGCACACGCCGCAACGCCTCGAGCGTCGTCGACGCGGCGCCGGGATCGCTCGCGGCGGTCATCACAAGACAGTCGACGATCAGATCGTCGTCACTCAGCCCTTCACGGTGTGCCGCCGCGCGGACGCGCTCGACGATCGCCACGCGCCCCTCCGGCGTGGAGGGGATCCCCTCATCATCGAGCGCGAGCACGACGACCGCGGCACCATAGCGGCGCGCGAGCGGCAACACCGACGCCATCGATGCGGTGCCACCGTTCACGGAGTTGATGAGAGCCCGGCCCGGGTACGCGGCAAGCGCGGCCTCCAGGGCGACCGGATCGGTGGTATCGATCACCAGCGGCACGTCCGTCATGCCCGCCAGCGCCTGCACGGCGCGTGGCAACACGACCGGAGCATCGACCCCCGCGGCCCCGACGTTCACATCGAGGAGCGCGGCTCCCTTGGCGACCTGGTCGGCCGCAAGCGAGCGAACGATCTCCATCGAACCCGCGCGCAGCGACTCCGCGAGCGCCTTCTTGCCAGTCGGGTTGATCCGCTCGCCGATGATGGCGAGCGGCCGATCCGCTCCGACGCGCACCGTACGGCGCACGCTCGCGATCGCGACGCCGGCCGGCCGTACGCGATCGACCGGGAGGACCACGTCCTTGGCCTCGTCCAGGATCGCTCCGGTGAACGAGGGCGACGAGCCGCAGCATGAGCCCACCAGGCCGGCACCGAGAGCGGCGAAACGCGCCGCGTAGGCGCCCATCTCCGCGGGCGTCCCCGGAAAGTGCGTAGACCCGTTGACGAGCGTCGGGAGGCCGGCGTTCGGCTGCACGACCAGCGGGAGTGCGGTGGCCGAAGCCATGGCTTCGACAAGCGGGAGCATCTGCTCCGGCCCGAGCCCGCAGTTCATCCCTACGACGGCAGCGCCGCATGCCTCGAGCACGACCGCCGCGGTCTCGGGATCGGTGGCGGACAATTCGGTGCGGCCCGATGCGCCGAAGGTCATCGAGGCGATCAGCGGCAATGCCGTCACCGACCGCGCCGCCAGTAGCGCACAGCGGATCTCAGCCAGGTCGGTGAACGTCTCGAAGATCAGTGCATCGGGTCCTTCGGCCACAAGCGCCGATATCTGCTCCGCGAAGATGTCGAACACCTCGGCGAACGACGCGGCGCCGAGCGGTTGCATGACCAATCCCGTCGGGCCGACATCCGCGAGCACGTGCTGAGCCCCCGAGCTGTGCGCGAGCCGCACGGCGGCACGGTTCAGCTCCTCGACGCGGTCAGCGAGACCGTACTCGGCCAGCTTGGGACGCGAGCCGCCGAACGTGTTGGTGGTCACGCACTCGGCCCCCACGGTGATGTAGGCCCTGTGGACGTCGAGGACCATCTCGGGATTGGTGACGTTGAGTTCCTCGGGACACTGTCCCGAGGGCATACCGGCACGCTGAAGCATCGTCCCCATCGCCCCATCGACGACGAGCACTTCGCGACCGAGCCTGCGGATGATGTCCGGCACCTGGTTCCCTTCGCGCCGACGAAAAACGGCGTGTCCTGACGCTCGCGGGCGCGCGCGTCAATAGAGATTATAGGGGCAGCCGCCAGTCGAGGATGTACGGGGTCGATACGGAGCTACACCGCGTCGATCATCGTCAGCGCATCACGGACGAGACGATCGTGGTCGAAGGCCAGCGGCGGCAGATCGGAGACCGCGTGCCAGCGGGCGTCTGCCGCGTCGTCACCACCGGAGACGGAATCACCCTCCCCCTCCGCGAGCCGAACCGCGAACAACACCGTCACCGTCCAGCCGCGCGGGTCGCGTCTTGGGTCCCCATAGCTCGCGACCTGCAGGAACGTGCCCGATGGAGCCAGCCCGGTCTCCTCGGTCAGCTCCCGGCGCGCGGCATCTTCGAGCGGCTCGTCCGCCTCGACGAACCCTCCCGGAAGCGCCCACACGCCCTGATACGGCTCGGCACCTCGCAGCACGAGCAGAAGGTCCCTGGCGTGCGCGGGGCCACGGAACACGGCCGTGTCGGCCGTGAGGGCGGGGCGCGCATAGTCGTAGGTAGGCATCGCACGAGTATCGCACCTGCCGCGGGCGCGCCGGAGCAAGTCGGAGCGGTACCATGCCGACACTCGAGAACACGAGAGGAACGGTGCCCGTGAGAATGCCCCGCCTGACCATGCGAGCCAAGACCGTCATCGCATTCGCGGTGGTCTACGTCGTGTGGGGCTCCACCTACCTCGGCATCAAGGTCGGGCTCAACGAGCACCTCCCCCCTGCGTTGTTCGGCGCCATCCGATTGCTCAGCGCCGGAGCCCTACTGCTGGCGTTCGCGCGAGTACGCGGGACGAAGCTGACCATCACCAGAAGGGATCTGAGCACGTCGGCCATCGTGGGGCTGTGTCTGTTGGTCGGCGGGATGTACGCGACCTTCCTTTCCGAGCAGCGCATGGACTCGGCGCTGGCCGCCCTGATCGTCGCCGCCGCGCCACTTTGGATGGCCCTGGCCGAGACGGTGCTGCCAGGCATGGAGCGGCCCTCCCGCCGCGGTGTTCTGGGTCTGGTCCTGGGGCTCACGGGGCTGTGCCTGCTCGTCGGTCCTCGACTGGGGGGCGTCGGAGGGTCTCCGCAGGAGCTCATCGGCATAGCGATCCAGATCGTAGGCACCTGGCTCTGGGTGGGAGGATCTGTCGTCAGCAAGAAGCGGCCACTCAGCGTCGACGGTACTGTCGCCACCGGCTACGAGATGCTCATCGCTGGGGCCGTGCTCGGCGCCATCGCCCTCGTGAGCGGGGATCTCACGAACCTCTCGTTCACTCCGACCGCGATCGCGGCCATCGCGTATCTCTCCGTCATCGGCTCCGCCGTCGCCTTCACGGCCTTCATGTGGCTGATCCGGAACGTGGCCGCCTCGAAGGTGATGACGTACGCCTACGTGAATCCCATCGTGGCGGTCGCGCTGGGCTACGCCGCGGGGCTGATCGGGCTGCTGGACAAGCCGGAAACGCTCGACGCTTGGGGATGGGCGGGAACGGCGGTCATCATCGCCGGCGTCGCTCTGGCGACGAGCGCACCGTCTCGTCCCGGGCATCGCGAACCGATCGCGCCGGAGCCCGATGAACTCGCGGAGACCCCCGGCAGCTGAGGCTCCGCCACTCCACCGCATCTCCACACGCCGGACACGCCGGCGCCACCTGCGACCGGCATTCTGTGTCTGCGGCCGAGAAAGCCGCACAGCACGGACAAGACCGGATCTGCAGCAGCACCCTGACATCGACTTCCATCTCCACCTTCCTCCCCTCCCTGCGGGTCCCACGGGACGCCCCTCCCAGTGGGACCAGAAAGCGGCGGGACCTGCCCCGGGTCCCGCCGCTTCTTTTTGTCCCGATGCGGATGCTCATCAAGGGCACCGCGCACCATTTCAGAGCCCCTTGGCGCCCTCCACGGTGACTTGAAGGTTTCTACACCCTTCTGACCTGCGGTTTATCAATCAACCCTCAAGAATAACTTCATGTTGTTTTTTATATGTTCTGTCCTATACTTGTTTTGTCCTATATCCCGTCAGAAGCCGGAATATGACCCTCGAGCACGCCATTCTTGGGTTCCTCGACCGGGGACCGATGACCGGTTACGACCTCAAGACCAGGTGCTTCGATGAGGCCGTAGGACACCTCTGGACGGCAGACCAGGCACAGGTCTATCGGACCCTCGAACGCCTCGCGAAGCAGGGTCTGGTGCGCTCGCGGCTCGTCCCTCAGCGCGGCAAACCCGACCGCCGGGTCTTCACCATCACGGCCAAGGGCCACACCGAGCTCGAGTCCTGGCTGCGCCGCTCCCCTGCCCTCCCGCCCCTTCGCGACCCCCTTCTCGTGCAGCTCTCTCTGTCCGCGGACCTTCGCGACGACGAGGTCCTGACACTTCTCCGGCAGTCGCGAAAGGGGTATCAGGAGCGCCTTGATGCCCTCAGATGTGCGCTGACAGCCCGCACGCCCTCCAAAGAAGCCCCTCAAACGCGCTCAGAGGCTCTAAGCGACATGACATTGGCTGCGGCCACGTCCCAGGCGCGCACGGCCATCGACTGGATAGACGACTGCGTCGAGCGGGTAGGACACGGGCTGCCTCCGGCAGACCCGTTGACCACGGAGGGGGTCGCATGAGGCTGGCCGTCATCGACGCGTCACCTGTGGGAGGAGGGCCCGTGGCACACGCACTCGCATGCGCTGCCACCGAACTGTCGGGAGCGGAGATCACGCGCGTCCGCCTGTATGACCTGTTCTCCCACACCTGTGCGACCTGTGCCGATTGCGCCAGGACAGGGCGCTGCACCCGCCACCACGAGGCGATAGACGATGTCATCGTCGCCCTCGCGGAGGCCGACACGCTCATCGTGGGGACCATGGGGCATCTCCAGGCACACGATGCGCGCGGGTCCGCCCTACTCGAGCGACTGGTCGGCGCCTTCGGTCACCTCAGAACCGCACGCGGCCTTGTGTCGCTCCCCTCGGGACCGACCACCGGCAAGCGCGCCATCCTGGTGTGCGGCACGCCCGCGCTACTCGGCCCGCTGGCCATGCTCGGCATGCCGCCCGCGGGCATCGCTGCCGTGTGGAAGACGCTCGATCGCGCCGGCACGAACGTGGTCGGCTATGCCGCGGTCGGGGCCCGCTGGTCCGGTCCGGCATCGCGCGACCGCGCCACCGCCTGCGCCCGGCGACTGGCCGGGCTCCTCGCTCCGCCGGTACGCGCACGACGCGCGGCGGCTCCGTCTCATCCCACGCGGCCCGCACTCGAAGCGACGCCGGTGTTGGCGGTGCATACGGCCTGATCGGACCGCTCTGCTACGATGCGCGCATGGAGCGCATCCTTTACCGCGACACCCGCGGCCTCGATCCCATGCCGCGAACCTTCACGGATGCGGTACTGCAGGGCATCGCCCCCGGCGGTGGCCTCTACGTGCCCGAGAGCCTCCCCCACCTGCCCCTCGCCGACATCATCGCGCTCGGGCGGATCCCGTACGCCGCGCGCGCCGCCGCGGTCTACCGCGCCTTCGGGGTCGACGTCCACCCGGAGCAGGCCGAAACCCTGATGGAGGAGGCGTACGGCGCGTCGTTCGACGACGCCCGCATCGCCCCGGTGGTCGAGGTCGATGCCGACATGCACGTCCTCGAGTTGTGGCATGGGCCGACCAGCGCCTTCAAAGACATGGCGCTGCAGTGCCTGCCGCTCTTCTTCTCGGAAGCGGTGTCGATGCGGCTCTCCGCGGGCGAGATCCTCGACGACTACCTGGTGCTGGTCGCCACGTCCGGGGACACGGGGAAGGCGGCGCTCGAGGGCTTCGCTGACCGCGAGCACACGCGGATCGCAGTCTTCTACCCCGCGGATGGCGTGAGCGACATCCAGCGCCGCCAGATGGTGACCCAGCACGGGGAGAACGTGGCGGTTTTCGGCGTACGGGGCAACTTCGACGACTGCCAGAGTGCGGTGAAGGCCGCATTCGCGGATCCGGAGTTCGCCCGGGTCCTTCATGAGCGTGACGGGTTGCGTCTTTCGAGCGCCAACTCCATCAACTGGGGCCGGCTGCTGCCTCAGGTCGTCTACTACGCATCGGCCTATGCCGACATGGTCGCGAGCGGGGGTGTCCGGCCGGGGGAACCGATGGATGTCTGCGTCCCGACCGGCAACTTCGGCAACATCCTGGCGGGCTTCTACGCGAAGCGTATCGGCGTCCCGATCGACCGACTCGTATGCGCGAGCAACGAGAACAGGGTACTCGCGGACTTCATCGCGACCGGAGCCTACGACATATCGGCGCGGCCGTTCGTCACGACGCCTTCGCCCTCGATGGACATCCTCGTCTCCTCCAACCTCGAGCGCCTGCTGTTCGAGTTGACACAGGACAGCAACGCCGTGGCACATTGGCAGTCGTCCCTGGCCGACAACGGGCGGTTCCTGATCGACCGCGCGACCTTCGCCGCGATGCGCGAGCACTTCGCCGGGGACTGGGTCAGCAACGATGAGGCCCTCGATACCATCCGTCGCGTGTGGCAGGACCACGGCTATCTGCTCGATCCGCACACCGCGGTGGCCTGGGAGGTCGCAGAGCGCCTGCGCGCGGAGAATCCGATGCTCGTCGTGTCGACGGCCCACTGGGCCAAGTTCGGCGTCGACGTATACCGGGCGCTGGCACACATCGACTACGCGGAGCCGCTGCCGGACGCTGCCGCGGCGCTGACGGGTGTCGAACTCCTTCGCGAGGTCGAACGGCTCACGAACGGCGCCTCGCCGGCACCTCACACACTCACCGGGCTCGAGCGCCTGCCGGAGCGGTTCACGACGGTCGTCGGCGCGCGGCGCGGCGATGTCGAGGCTGCGGTCGAGGACTGGCTCGCCCGCTAGCCGAGGGTCCTCCCCCTACTCGATCACGACCACGTCGGAGAAGGTCAGCCCCTTCGCGCCCAGGTCGATCGCGCCCAGCGTCCGCCCGTCGGCGGGATCGACCACGAGAAGGCGCCCGGCGACCCGGTCGACAGCGAGCAGACGGTCGCTCCAAACCGCAAGGGCACACGGTGCACCGTCGAGGGAGACCACGCCCATCGGTTGCAGCGTCGAGGAATCGAACACCTCGAGGATATGGCTCTCGGGCTCCTCGCCGTTCCAGTCACCCACCATCAGCCTCTTCCCGACGGCGACCGCCTGCATCGGGGGCCGTGCGAGCCGCATCACCGGGGCGCTCGCGACGATGGAGGACGATACGGGGTCCATCAGCCGGACAAGTCCCTCACTCGGCGCTTCATCGGATCGAGCGGGCCCGAGCAGCGCAACCAGGCCCGCTGCTTCCGTGACTCCGAACACCGGCGGTCCGCCAGCGTCTGTCACGCTCAGGTCGAACCCGTCCAACCCGATGCGCGTGAGCGCGGGAGCGCCGCCACCGGGATCGGTAGCGGTCCACAGCGCACCTGCCGCAGCCGACCACAGCCCTACGCGATCCGGAACCCGCCCGCCTCCGAGCACGCGACCCGACTTCACGTCCACGACGCTGACAACGCTGCCCGACGCCTCGACCACGGAGTGGAGCACGTATGCTCGGCCGCCGACGCACGCGACATCGCCCGGATCGATGACCGGGAGCGTCACATAGCGCACCTGACCCGTCCGAACGTCCGTGACCGACAGTGCATCGTCGGCCTCGGGTCCGATCCCACCGGATTGCGCCGCCACGACGAGTCCCGTCGAAGCGTCCACGGCGATGTCCGTCACGAGCGATCGCAGGCGGATCCGGCGCACCACGCGCCCGGTCTTGATATCCGCGACGACAAGCTCCGAGCTGCCGACCCCGGGCAGCAGCACCACACCCAAAGGCCCGGAGGGGCGGGACACAGGGCTCGCGGATCCTCCGGCGAGGCGGCCGACCGCGCAGAGGGCCACAGCGAACAACATGACGCTCCCGATCAACAACCACCACTTCCTGCGTTCGCGCATCTCATCCCCCTTGTCACGGTACGGAGGTCGGCGCCGAGCCGGACGCCGACCTCCGCGGACGATCAGCTCCAGTAGCCGACGATCGACGTGTACCTGCTGTTGAGCAGGTCGACCGGCCAGACCCAGATCCCGCCATCGGCATCAAGATCGACCCCGGTCACGAAGCGATAGGCCGCCCAGGGCAGTTTCGAACAGTAGAACGACCTGATGTCGGTCTTCGTGGCCACGAGCGAGTAGGGCTTCCCCAGCTGGCGCAACGCATAGTCGCGTACCGCGTTGCGGTGCGCGTACTCCTGCGGGACGCGCAGTGCGTACGCCCTGTCGTAGAGCCGGTACTTCGCGCATTTCTCGATCTGGACCCCGCTGACCGGCGCGACGTTGGCGCTCACGACGGCGTAGGACGTGATGCTGTAGTAGCGGTTGCGATCGAACAGACCGGCATGACCCGTCAGACTCGTCGGGTCGAGCACGACGACCATGTCTCCCGTGGAAAGCGATGCGAACGAGATCAGGTTCGTGCCGCTCGATACCCCGCCGCCCGACAAGGCCCCCTGTATCGAGAACGACGGACCGTGTGCGGCCGTGTGCGACGCCACGATCACGTCGACCGGCGCGATATCAGGATGCTTGGTGGCGAGCGGCTTCGCGATGCCGAACGCCGCTTGAGGAACGAGACACATGGTGAGCACCGCCGTGACGGCGGCGCCGATGAAGCTGCGCATGACACAACACCTCCGATGTGGTCCGGAATACCTGCACCTCCGGGGCATCGCCGGCGGCACGACCCGCCGTGTGTGAGCGTCCCGCCTCCACCTTCGCCTCCCCCGATGGCACGACGACTCACCGTGACCGATCCGAAGCCGTCGGGAACGAAGGGCCATGCCAGGAGAACGCGGCTTGCGGACTTGCACATCGGAGTGTGTGCGCGAAGACCGACCAGAGACTTACCGGCCTTCGACCTGCGTCCGACTCCTGCCTTAGATCGCGCGCCACCATCCCGCGTGCTCGCGCACGAAGAACTCGGCGCGGCCCTGTCGGAGCAGATCGGA
>Ga0209430_1003011_pt1 | contig 10181 bp, 10 predicted proteins | sample BarGraIncub1133A_FD_184504 | JGI IMG/M metagenome (GOLD analysis project Ga0209430, IMG submission 184504) | Arctic peat soil microbial communities from Barrow, Alaska - Barrow Graham LP Incubations 11-33A (SPAdes) (version 2) | ecosystem: Environmental > Terrestrial > Soil > Wetlands > Peat... | reverse complement strand
ATATCTCTCCACATGCTACGCATACCTTTTTAACAAAAGGTTTTTTGTTGTGTATTTTTTTGCACTTTTTTAAGCCAAATCTTAAAAGTTATCCACAATTTTTATTTTTGAATTCTACAAGCTCCTAAGGGTTATTTAATATAATATGATTTATTTTATTAAGAGTGATTGAACATCAAAAAATTCTATTAAAAACACAAATAACGTGAAATCAAGGTTTCACGTTACTATTTATAACTACTATGTGACATCGTTTAATACAAAATAATTTGAATAATCATGTTATAATGCTTTTCTTTATTTTACTGATACATAATGACCTATAAAATATAAAGTGATTCCAACAATAAGGGCCAAAATTATATTTAATCTTATATTCCGCACAATGATTTTTATATTTACGTTATTTAAATTTCTTACGTAAATATTCGTAATGTAGCACAAAATTTATTATAAAATACTTTTAATATTCGTAAATAAGTGCCAATTAAAGTAAAAAACCGTATAAAACACTAAATAGGTTAGTTTTTTATGCATTCAGCGGAATATGAGTTTAATCTAAAAACTAATATTTTTTCTAAAAACATTAAGCAAGCAATCATTATACAAAGCCATATACATCCTAGTACCCATAGTTTAAAAAACACTTTTATATTACTATCCTTTACAATTATAGAGATGTAGTGATGTGAAAATATGTATAACATGCTATAATTTTTAAAGAGTTAGGTTGAAATGGTAAAATATTGTTTAGCTATAAGATGTAGGTGGTATCCCTACCTGTCTTAAGGTGTTGATAGGTGGTGAGTAGTTCACTACAAAGGAAGTATGATAGAAAAAAGGCGGTGAAATAGTTGACATTACAACAGTTAAAATATGTAATTGAGGTTGCGGAAAAAGGTTCCATTACGGAAGCTGCAAAATCAATTTTGATTTCTCAACCAAGTTTATCCAATTCCATACGTGATTTGGAAAAGGAAATCAAAACTATTATATTTGTAAGGAACAGTAAGGGAATTGCTTTGACAAATGAAGGTACAGAATTCTTAGGATACGCAAGACAGGTCATACAGCAGGCAGATTTGTTGGAGTCAAAGTATATAACAGAGACCAATGCCAAACAGCATTTTTGTGTTTCCACACAGTATTACACCTTTGCTTCCAATGCATTTGTAGAATTAGTAAAAGAGTTTGGTTTAGAGGAGTATGAGTTTGCACTAAATGAAACTAAAACTTATGACATTATTGAAGATGTAAAAAATATGTTTAGTGAGATTGGTATCATTTATCTCAGCGATTATAATGAAATTGTGATTCGTAAGATGTTAGAGGAAAACAATTTAAGCTTTACAGAATTGTTTACGTCAAAGCCGCATGTATTCTTAAGTAGGGAACATTCTTTGGCTAAGAAGAAAAAGTTAAAGTTAGAAGACTTGGATGAATACCCGTGTCTTTCTTTTTGTCAGGGGCAGAATAATTCCTTTTACTTTTCAGAAGAAATTTTAAGTACAAGGAGGGTGAAAAAGAGTATAAAAGTAAGTGACAGAGCAGCTATTGTGAATTTTATGATCGGATTAAACGGATATACCATTTCTACCGGAGTGTTTCCAAAATACTTACATGGAGAAGCCATTATTTCTATTCCGTTAGATGAAGATGAAAAAATACAGGTCGGTTACATTTTGAATCAGGATAGAATGATTTCTGCTTTAGGAGAAAAGTATATCGATGCATTAAAGAAGGTTGCTGAAAGTCTCTGAGTAAATTAAATTAGTACAAAAATATAATTGCCAAGCCATAGTTTAAACCTATGACTTGGCATATTTTATTGGAAGTTTTTTATGACGATAAAGAATGATAAAATAATTAAAGATGAATGGTGGTAGTATTTTGTCTTGGTATAAAAAATAGAATGGAGTGATTGAGATGGGAATGCAGGCGATTATTGCATTTCTTTTATACGCAGTTGTAAATGCTTTTACACCGGGACCGGGTAATATTCTTGCCCTAAATACGGTGACGAATTACGGCTGGGAAAAAGGAAAAAAATTATTTTTTGGAATTTTTGCTGGATACTATGTGGTACAGATACTATGTGCAATATTTGTATTTGGATTGAATCTATTACTGAGTCCAGTTATGTCTGTCATGAAATATGTAGGTGTGGTTTATATCCTATATCTTGCCATACACATAGCACTCAGTAAACCACTGGAAGCGGATAATCAGAAGTCAGCCTCTTTTCTGAAAGGATTTATGCTACAGTTTGTAAATGTGAAGATTTATATGTTTGGAATAACGGCATTAACAGGATATATTGTTCCATATAATTCCTCATTTGCCATATTGCTGTTCGCTGAACTGGTAATTGCTACAATTGGTTCAATAGCGACGTTAACATGGATTTTCTGCGGAAGTCTTTTTCAGCAGGCATATCAAAAATATTTTCGTGTCATTAACATATTCCTAGCGCTCATTCTTGTAGAATGTGCATGGAGTATGATAACGTAAAAAATTAAGACAAGCAGGTAAATATTTGCCTTGAGATAATTATCATTAGAATAATAGCAACTGGGAATGCAAAAAATCATAATGAATTGTTCCAAATCTTAATTGGCTTCCCACTCGATTAGTCTTTTCCGTTTTACCCCCAATACCTGATAAAAAACCTCAAATAAAGTCCCTTTATAATTGGTGATACAACTATAGTAAATATGAGAGTAGATAGATTAAAAGAATTGAAAACATTCAAGAGATATTCAAAGGAACTTAAAAATATTTACAATTATAGAAATATAGTGATGTATCAGTATGTATAATATGCTAGAATTAATATATTGAGGAAATAAATTATGGGGTTTAATATAATCAATATGAATACTTTTCACTACATTCACAATCCCATGGAGAATCTTTTTTATCAGTTTTTTGTAGACAGTTATATTAATTGGATAAGAAAGGAGCTTTTTAGACCAATGACACGTCAGTAATACGATAAATAGTGCATCGATCATAAATTCACAATTATAAATATAAATACACATAAGAATATTAATTTTATTAACAGGAGGATATATGAAAAGTATAAGATATTATTTTAATAATGTTAATGGAAACATTGAAATAAAAAAATGTAATAATTCAATACACTCATCTCAAGCTCATTTTCATAATGAGGTTTCTATAGGATTAGTGGAAAAAGGATGTTGTAGAACTGAAATATGTGGTAAGGATTATGAACTTACAGAAAAGACAATTTTAATAATTCCTCCAACACTTCCTCATAAATGCAATCCCTATAATTATAAATATTGGAATTTTAGAATGCTTTATATTAACAAAGAGTGGCTTCAAACCGCATTTAATAATGGTAACCTTGAGGTGGGATTTTCATATATTAAAACAAGTGAAAAAATGTTTAGTAGCATAATTAGATTATTTGATGATATTGAAAATAGTGCAATGAATATAGAAAATGAATCAAAGTTATTAAATTATATTTCTCTATTAACAAATATTGATAATAGGAATTATCAAAAGGAAATGAGTAGAGAGTTAAATTCTGGAAAAATAAATAAGGTTAAGAAATATTTAGACGAGAATTATTTAAATAATCTAATGCTTGATGATTTGGCAACGGTGGCAGGTATAAGTAAATATTATCTAATTAGGAAATTTCAAGAACGTCATGGATTATCGCCACATAAGTATATAACCAATTTACGTATAAACTACGCAAAAAACCTATTAAAAGATAAGAGGGATTTCGCTGATGTAGCATTAGAAAGTGGATTTTATGACCAAAGTCATTTTACAAGATATTTCAAGGAATATACAGGAGTAACCCCACTAAAATATAAAAGTTATGTCTAAATAGTAACCGCAACTTTTTACAATACTCATTTTTTAATATAATTTATAATTACTCTTAACAAAGAAAGAGGGGTAGTTATAAATGAAGAATAAAAATTCTTTTGGACATTTGATAGCAATTATTACAATAATTATTTGGGGTACAACCTTTATATCTACAAAAATATTATTAGCAAGTTTTTCTGCCGAAGAAATATTAGTTTATCGGTTTTTTACAGCGTTTTTGATTTTAATTCTTATTTATCCTAAAAACTTCAAAATATTGCCCATTAAAGAAGAACTGTTATTTTGCCTATTAGGAATTACGGGAGTATCATTTTATTTCTGGACTGAGAATTTAGCACTAAAATATACTTATGCTTCAAATGTAGGATTAATTCTTTCCGCTATACCTATATTTACAGCTTTAATAGCCCATTTTACAAGCAAAGATGGAAAAATTACTGCTAATTTGGTTTTAGGGTTTATAGTAGCAATGGTAGGTATTTTTATTGTAATTTATAACGGAAAGTTTCTAAAGTTGAATTCAATAGGAGATTTTATTGCAATGTTATCGGCAATATTATTTTCCATATATTCTATATTGATAAAAAAGGTCAGTAATAAGTATAATCAACTTTTTATAGTAAGAAAGATATTTTTTTATGGGATAGTAACTATGTTACCTATTTTGGTTATTTCAAAGGTCCATATGTTGAAAATCCCAAGTTTAACTTTTAAAATAGTCTTAAACATGCTCTTCCTTTCAATTTTTGCGTCGGTACTATGCTTTATCATGTGGAACAAGGCTATAAGTATTATTGGCTCAGTAAAAACAACAAATTATATTTACTTTGTTCCATTAATTACAATAATATCCTCTGTTATTATTCTAAAAGAGAAAGCAAGTCCATTAATGTTAATAGGAGGATTTTTAATACTTACCGGGGTTTTCATAAATGAAAGTGTATGGATAACCAATGGATTCAAACGACTATTTTACTATAAAGATTTAATTATTAGAAAAGAAGAAAAATAGCTTTATATGTATTTTTTATTTATAGTTTTTTTAAAATTAAGAAGCAGTTTAATATAGACTGCTTCTTTCTTTACTTTATGGATTTATTAGTAGTACTGTATGTAGCACAGGCTAATCATTATACAACTTTTATATTAAAGAAATGTGGTATGTGGTCGATATAGATAATATAATAAAATATATTGAATTTAATACTACGGATTATGTAACTGTAGAACATTTAGCTGTTAGTAAAGGGTTATTTGATAGATTTTAGTCGGAGAAAAAAGTAAATAGGAGGGTAATACCGTATGAATGATAATTTTTACAAACAGTTAATTGAAGTCAATGCCGTCTTTGAAAAACTTATAGGACTAAGGGGTGGTGTATTTATCGAAAAAGTATTAGGCAAAAACTATATTAATGAAAAATAGTAGGAATATGTGTATTCTAGAGGCATATTTTTGTAAATATATCAGAAAAGCTTAAAATTTACTGGAGGAATTGATATGTTTAAATACCAAAAAAACATCCTGACTGTTATGGTTGCATTATTGGTTGTAGTAGGTTTAAACTTAACAAGTATTTATAGCTATTTACTGTTTCATAGTCTTGCTGAACTCTTTAGTATAGTTGTAGGATTTACTCTATTTATAATAGCTTGGAATTCAAGAGATTTTTCAAAGGGACGAACTGATTACCTTACATTTATAGGGATTGCTTATCTTTTTGTTTCGTGTTTAGATTTATTACATACATTATCTTATAAGGGCATGTCTATCTTTAAGGGCTACGATTATTATGCAAATCAATTATGGATAGGAGCACGTTACCTTGAAAGTATTTCTCTATTAGCACCATTTATATATATCCGTTTTAAAAAACATTTTAGACCCTATGTAATTTTTGTTGTTTACATTATAATTACATCGACTATAATAGCTTCCATATTTTATTTCAAAACATTCCCAATATGTTTTGTTATCGGGAGTGGACAAACACAATTTAAAATAGTAAGTGAGTATATAATATGTTTAATACTAATAATTGATACAATCGTACTAAGAAGGAACAAAAATATATTTAATCGCAAAGTTTATAAATATTTATTATGGTCTTTTATTTTTACTATAGCTTCTGAATTTTCATTTACTATATATATAAGTAATTATGGATTTTCAAATTTAGTAGGGCATTATTTTAAAATATTTTCATTCTACCTAATTTATAGAGCAATTATAATAACCTGTATTACTGAACCTTATGAAACAATATTCAAGGAACTCACGGATAAAGAAAATAAATTAATCAGACTAACTATGACTGATGAATTGACAGGATTATATAATAGGAGAGCGGCTTTAGAATTTCTTAATAAAATCATAAAAACAGTAGTAAGAAAGGGTGAAACTGTAACAATATGTTTTATTGATGTAGATAACTTGAAAAAAGTAAATGATAAATATGGACATGTTGGAGGAGACAATTTGTTGATTACTGTTGCAAACCTATTATCTGGTGGTATAAAGGAGACTGATTATGCATGCAGAATTGGAGGGGATGAATTTTTACTTATACTTACTGATAGCACTTTAAACAATTCTAAATACATGGTTAGTAGAATACGAGATGATATGGAAAAATACAACTCTGATACATCTGATAATTATAAAGTGGATTTTAGCTATGGATTTGCGGAATATAATAGTGTAAATCAAATTGCTATTGATACTTTATTAGAAATTGCAGATAACAATATGTACCAAAATAAAATGAAAAAAAAGAAAAAGGTATTAGAAGAAAATATGGTCGAATTGAAGGCTTGAGGATGATGAGTTAACGCTTATCGTCCTCTTCTCTTTTGCCAAGAAGATATTCTTATTGTGATCATGGGTAGGAGGAATATTGCACTTCTCTATATGCGTAGTTTGACGAAAGTTGCGAATGATTTATAGTCCTAAATACTGTATAATTAAAGGAAATTATGGGCATTTGTAGAAATGTATATGTATTAGAGAGTGAAAGAGTGATGCAATGGTTATTAATATGACTAAAGCCATCATTTAAGTAATTATGCAAAAGGAGATATGCATTATGAAAAATATAATGCCAGTTATAAGTTTCGATTACAAGAATTATAATGCTTGTAAAAATGAATATATAGGAGATCATGATTTAGAAAAAAAGTTAAATGAAAGAATTATGCAACTTGAAGAGGAGTTGCAGTATACTAAGGAATCCCTCCAAATATCAAATGAGGAGCATCTTGTTTACTATGAAGAACTGCAAAGTATAAACGAAGAATTTGAATCAGTAAATAATGAATTATTAAGAATCAATACCCAGTATCAATATAAAAATGAAGAATTGGCTGATCTATATAATGATATGACAAACTACTTAAACAGTGTAGATATTGGAACTATTTTTCTTGATGAAAATCTTTGCGTACGAAAGTTTACACCGAGTATTACTAAAGAGATAAACCTTAGGCCTCAGGATATCGGGCGTCCGATGCATCACATATCCAATAATTTGATTAATGATGACTTAAATGTGGGCGCAAGCCAAGTATTAAGCAGTCATAAGTCTTTTGAGAAGGAAATTCAAAGTAATAATGGAAGTTGGTATTTATTGAAATGTGCACCATACTGTACATTTGAGAATTCAATTAAAGGTGTCGTTATATCTCTTGTGGATATAACTAACAAGAAATTATTAGATGAAACAATTTTATCAGACACTTTAAAGACGGAGTTTTTCAGTAACCTTTCTCATGAACTTAGAACACCTCTAAATGTAATTTTAAGTGCCTTGCAGCTTTTGAATACTTATTCAAGCGGAAGTGCTGTTAATGATAAAGAAAGAAAATTTAAGAAGTATAGTAATATAATGAAACAGAATTGTTACAGGCAATTACGCCTGGTTAATAATATGATTGATATTACAAAACTTGATGCAGGTTTTTTTGAACTAAATCTACAAAACTGTGATATCGTAAATGTTGTTGAGAGTGTTACTATGTCAGTGGCCGAGTATATCAGAAGTAAATCCATTGAATTGATTTTTGATACTGATATAGAGGAGTGTATAATATCCTGCGATCCAGAAAAGATTGAAAGAGTGATACTAAATCTACTTTCTAATTCAATAAAATTCACAAAACCAGGAGGAAGTATGATAGTAAATATGCATGATAAAGGAGAAAATATTATAATATCGATAAAAGATACAGGCATAGGCATCCCAAATGATAAGTTAGATATTATTTTTGATAGGTTTAGACAGGTAGATAGATCACTTACTCGAAAACAGGAAGGCAGTGGTATTGGACTGTCTATAGTAAAATCCCTCGTGGAGCTGCATAAAGGCACAATTTCTGTAGTGAGTCAATACGGCAAAGGAACAGAGTTTACTATTATGATTCCAGTAACAGTACTGTCTAAAGAAAACCATATATGTGAAGCATTTGAAACTGAATCACAACAAAGAATTGAGAAAATACATATTGAGTTTTCCGATATCTATTCCTTAAATTAGATAGATTAGCATATGTGTTCAATTGTTGGTATAGGTACATCTGGGACAGTCACTATTTAACCCCTCAAGGTATATGTAAAAGGAATTATACACATAATAATAACAATATTTACAATTGAGGGGTGAAGGTATTGGATCTAGGTTCATTAATAAAAAAAGTTACCAAGAGAGAAGATAGTCTGGATATACAGGAGGCATATAATATATATAGTCTTCTAAGAGCAAGATATATCAGTACTCAAACAGTCCAATTATTTAAGAACTTTGTTCATGATGTAGATTGGCAAATAATCCTAGAAAGATTCCAGAAACATTTTGAAAAGCAAATAATAAATTTAGAGGAATTAGGTGAACATTTTCGTATCATCATGCCAAATAGACCTCCGGCGGACGTCAAGTTTGAAAGCCATATTAATGATATAAGAGATGATTACATATATAAAACCATATACCATGACCTCGTAGCGCAGCTGACGTCTCTTATCGATGCAGTTCGTTCAATCAGTACTAATGATAAATTAAGACATATTATCATAAAAGATTTAATAATTCATTTTAAGGATTTCGATACCCTTTATAAGTTTGGTAAATTGAAAGGCGGGGAGGAGACATATCCTGTTTACAAGACTTCTATAAATCAATTAAAAGAACAACTTTCCACGTCAGAAGCGTTTCATGTGTGGGATCATATTGCCATGAGATATGAACAAACTGAACTTATAAGTGTATTTGCCAGTTTTGCTCATGATACTGAGTTTAAGGTAATACTTCAACACGGGTTATATATTTATAACAAGCAGGTTAAAAATCTTGAACAGTTAGCACTAAAGCTTAATGTTCCCCTTCCTAACAGACCTGCTCTACCAGTAACGTCTCCCATCGATCCTGAAACGATCACGGATAAGTTTATGTACCGAATTATTTTAAGTTGGCAATTAACTTCCTTAGATGCTCATGTCAGAGCAATCATTGAGACAATTAGAAATGAGTCATTGCGTGAGTTATGGAGCGGGCTTCTTAATGCAGAGCTGGAGTATTACGATAAATATCTGAAGTATGGAAAAATGAAGGGCTGGACAAGAGTAGTCCCAATTTATGGGGAGCCAGTGACTTAATTGCAATACATATCATTCTTAAAATTTGGATTAAGGGGAGACATTTGTCTTCCCTTAAAAGTTGTCATGCTAAATAAGATAGACTAGCATCTTTAACTTATTATTTTCTACATATAAAATAAATTACTAGAAAGAAATTTAAAAACTTTTATACTATTGCATTAACAATTTGTTATAATAAGAAGATAAAATGAGATACATAATCTAGTATATGTTAATGGGGGATATGATGAAAGAGAATAAGAACATTGAAACAAACGTAAGTACTAAAAATCCCGGGGGTGATGCTCACCAAAATGATATCACAAAAACAGACTTTTCAATTGTCGGCATAGGCGCTTCTGCAGGAGGGTTGGAGGCTATGTTAGATTTCCTCAGTAATGTGCCTAAAAATAGCGGATTGGCTTTTGTTATCGTTCAGCACATGGAGAAGGGGAGTAAGAATATTTTAGTGGATCTACTTCAGAGTGTTACTACTATGGAGGTTGTTCAGGCTTATGAGAACATGTCTGCTCGCCCAGATTGCGTATATGTAATTCCGCCAAATAAGAATATGTCTATTAAGCATAATGTGTTACACCTTTTTGATTATATTGAGCCCCATACTTTGCGTCTTCCCATAGATTTCTTTTTTTCTTCTCTTGCAAATGATAAGC
>Ga0209430_1003009_pt1 | contig 10186 bp, 7 predicted proteins | sample BarGraIncub1133A_FD_184504 | JGI IMG/M metagenome (GOLD analysis project Ga0209430, IMG submission 184504) | Arctic peat soil microbial communities from Barrow, Alaska - Barrow Graham LP Incubations 11-33A (SPAdes) (version 2) | ecosystem: Environmental > Terrestrial > Soil > Wetlands > Peat... | reverse complement strand
CGGAGTCGCTACGGGCGCCATTGCCCAAGGAGCCATGGTTGCAGAGGAACTGGGGTTGCCCTTCGTTTATGTACGTTCATCTCCCAAAGACCACGGTCTGGAAAACCTGATAGAAGGTGATCTGAAACCAAAAATGAAAGTAGTGGTCATCGAAGACCTCATCTCAACGGGCGGCAGTAGTTTAAAAGCGGTGGAAGCCATTCGCAGAGACGGTAGTGATGTGATCGGCATGCTTGCAATTTTCACTTATGGTTTCCCAGAGGCAGAAGAAGCATTCCGCAAAGCCAAAGTGGAATTGACAGCCCTCAGCAACTACGATGCTGTACTTGAAACAGCCCTGGCAACCAATTATATTCACGAGTCAGAATTGCAAACCCTGCAGGAATGGCGCATTTCGCCTTCTACCTGGCAACCCAAATAACGATCAAAATGACAGAATATACCAGCGCCATACAGCAGATTCCATTTTCTGCTGAACGTGTCTTTACAAAGCTTTCCGATCTTAACAACCTGGAAAGTGTCAAGGATATGCTTGAAGGCAAAGTCAAAGATTTTACTTTTGATGCGGATTCCTGTCAATTCAAGATTGATCCTGTCGGTACGATAGGAATTCGGATTGTGGAACGCGAATCCTTCAAAAACATCAAGCTGGAGTCCGTCAAATCCCCAATTGAGTTTCTTGCTTGGATACAGCTTCAGGAAATTGCCCCAGAGGATACCAGACTGAAATTGACTTTAAGGGCTAATATTCCAATATTTCTGAAAGCAATGATTTCCAGCAAATTGGAGGATGGCATTACCTCCATGGCTGAAATGCTCGCCAAACTCCCCTACTAAGCCGTCCAATTCATTTAAAATCGTTCTCCAGCATGAAACTATGGGAAAAAAGTACCACCGTTGATGAAGCCATCGAACGGTTTACAGTCGGAAAAGATCCTGAAATGGATCTTTATTTGGCCAAATACGACGTTTTGGGTTCCATGGCTCACATTACAATGCTGGAAAGTATTGGCTTGATAGAACCCCTGGAACTACCCTTATTGCTGACAGAACTTAAAAACATTTACAGCACCATAGAAGAAGGTCGATTTGTAATTGAACCGGGTATTGAAGATGTTCATTCCCAAGTTGAACTTTTACTTACGCGTTCTTTGGGTGATATCGGCAAAAAGATCCATAGCGGACGCTCACGGAATGATCAGGTCTTAGTAGACCTCAAACTGTTTACAAGGGCAGCCATCAAGGAAACTTTTGAATCGGTGAAGGAATTGTTTGACGTGTTGATTTCCCAAAGCAATCGTTATAAGGACGTTCTGATGCCCGGGTATACCCACCTGCAGGTCGCCATGCCATCTTCCTTTGGCTTGTGGTTTGGCGCTTATGCCGAATCGTTGACGGACGATCTTCAGGTCCTTTTATCCGCCTATAAGGTCTGCAATAGGAATCCACTGGGTTCTGCCGCTGGTTATGGTTCTTCCTTTCCATTAAATCGTCAGATGACTACAGATTTGCTTGGATTTGACGGGTTGAACTACAACGTAGTTTATGCTCAGATGGGGCGGGGTAAAATGGAACGCACAGTTGCATTTGCCTTAGCATCCATTGCCGGAACTGTTTCCAAGCTAGCTTATGATGCCTGCATGTTTACCAGCCAGAACTTCGGTTTCATTACACTACCGGCCAAATTCACTACCGGATCGAGCATCATGCCTCACAAAAAAAATCCGGATGTCTTTGAACTGACCCGTGCCAAATGCAATAAAATTCAGAATTTGCCTCAGCAAATCTCAGCCATAACAGGGAATCTGCCATCAGGGTATTTTAGGGATATGCAAATTATTAAAGAGGTTTTCCTGCCGACTTTCGGAGAACTGCTCGATTGTTTACGCATGACGACCTCCATGTTGGGCAATATTGAGGTCAACGATCATATTCTGGACGACAAGAAATACCTCTATCTGTTCAGTGTTGAAGAAGTGAACCGGCGCACCACCGAAGGAATGCCTTTCAGGGATGCCTACAAACAAGTCGGGCTGGAGATAGAAGCCAATCAGTTTAATCCGGTCATGAACGTCAATCATACACATGAGGGTAGTATCGGGAACCTCTGCAACGATCAGATTGCGGAACACCTTGAACACATTGCCAGCCAATTTCATTTTGAAAAGGCGGAGCAAGCAGAACAGCGACTTTTAGAAGCATAAAACACCAATGAAAAGGGGGAATCAGACAAGCCTTTTCCCCCTTTTTGCAACTTAAACATACATGAAAATGAGTTTGCCTTCAACATATCCATGTATTTCCTTCACAGGTTAAGTTCGCATAAATTGTTATTATTCCTTTTCACTGAGGAGAACTTTTCACAAAGGTCATGGAAATCTCAGTACTTTATTTTTACTTGACAAAGATAAATACTCCAATTCATAGCTGAACCTTAAAATCGCTCATTATCACTTCTTTTGAGGGCAGCAAGAACCGTTGTATTTGCCCTTGAATATTTTTTATTAACATTGCAAAATCTTTCATACTACTATTTATGAGACACTTGCTTTTAGTCGAAGACGATTCCTTTCTCAGAAACATCACAAATGACTATCTGATTAACGCAGGTTACGAGGTTAAAATGGCCATCAACTTACAAACAGCAAGGGATCAATATAAATCGCAGGTTTTTGACCTGATCCTTTTGGATTTGACTTTGCCAGACGGAAATGGTTTTGACTGGGCTAAGGAACTCACTCGATCAGTTTCCAGCCCGCCGATTATCTTTCTAACCTCCCACACAGACATTACCGATGTAAGAAAAGGTTTTGAAATGGGGGCAGCCGATTATTTGAAAAAGCCCTACGATTTGGATGAATTGATACTGCGTATAAAGCGTACCCTCAGTGATTATAACACAGGCTCTGGGCAGGAACGGCAGATTGGTGAATACTTGTACAACCCTACATCACTCGTTTTGACCTACAAAAACAATAGTACACTCTTGGGACAACTTCAAGGTGCCGTGTTGGATGAACTGAGTGCTCACATTGGCAAAGTAGTGACCAAGGAGGAATTACTCCAGAAATACTGGGGAGAATCCAACTACTTTACTTCTCGAAACCTTGATAGTGTGATTGTTAAACTAAGAGGCCAGTTTAAAAAAGATGATAGAATCTATTTTGCAGCACTAAAAAAGGTAGGATACCGTTTACTTGTGCATAATTTGGCCCTTTGATTAAACCGATTCTATATAAAGCAAAACGAGGTTGTATCCAGAAAGATACAACCTCGTTTTATTTTATAGTACTTCTTTATTTAGTACCGTCGTCATAATCGTCGTTGGTAATCTTCAACTGACGTTTCTGAACTTCGTAAGCAATAGGTGTTGCGATGTACAAAGTGGAATATACACCGGTAATAGTACCTATTAACATGGCGAATGCGAAACCACGGATCGTGTCACCACCGAAGAGGAACAGAATCAACAGCGTGATGAACACAGTCAGAGACGTACTGTAGGTACGCAGCAAGGTTTGATTCAAAGCTTCGTTCAACACCCGTTTTTTGTTTCGCTTCGGATACAAGGCGAGGTTTTCACGGACACGGTCAAAGATAACCACAGTATCGTTTACGGAGTAACCGATGATGGTCAGAATGGCCGCGATAAAGTTCTGGTCAATTTCAAGAGAGAAAGGCACAAAACTATAGAACAACGAATAACAGCCAATGATCAGCAATACGTCGTGGAACAAAGCGGCAACAGTACCCACACTAAATGCAATATTCTTGAACCGGATCAAAATATAAAGCCCCATTACGATAATGGCAAGGAATACTGCCCAGTATGCCGAATTTTTCACATCATCGGCCACGGTAGGTCCTACTTTTTGGGAACTAACTTTATTCAATTGAACGAATTGATCTCTGGTCACATCTGCTTTCAGATAAGACTTCAGACCTTGGTACAACATCGTTTCGATTTCATCGTCAATGGTTTGACTTTCGTCAGCAATCTTGTAGTTGGTCGTAATGCGAACCTGATTTTTTCCAGTACCGATGGAAATAACGGAAACAGAGGCCTCTTTGAATATACCTTGCAATGAATTGGCTACATCACCCGTCTTAACAGGCTGGTCGAATCGAATAATATAGTTGCGACCTCCGGAGAAATCAACACCTGGTCTTAATCCGTGGAAAGTAAGTGAAATCACACAAGCACCTAAAATGACACCCGAAATGATATACCCCCATTTGCGATTGCCGATAAAATCAACTTTCGGTGCGCGAAGCAGGTTTCTGGTCATTTTCGTTGTGAAGTCTTCGTTCTTCAATTTATCCTTGGCCAGCAGTGCTTCGTAGATGAGGTGTGTAACAAATACACCGCAGAAAACGGAAGTGATCAAACCAATGATCAAGGTCGTGGCAAAACCACGGATGGGACCTGAACCAAAGTAGAACAAAATAACACCAGTCAGTAAGGTCGTGATATTGCCATCCATAATGGCAGAGAGCGCATTCTTATAACCGTCGGAAACCGCTTTCTTGATGGTTTTTCCCGCCTGTAGCTCTTCCTTGATACGCTCATAAATAAGCACGTTGGCGTCTACCGCCATCCCGAGAGTGAGGACCATCCCCGCGATACCAGGAAGGGTGAGAACGGCCTGAAAAGAGGCCAGAATACCCATCATGAAGAATGCATTGATCAACAAACTGGCATCCACGATAAGACCTGGAACCCGACCATAGTTCAACTGCATATAAACCAAGATCAGAATAAAAGCAACGATAAAGGAAATGAACCCAGATTGAATGGCTTCCTTACCGAGAGACGGACCGACAACATCTTCCTGTACAATGTGGGCCGGAGCCGGCATCTTACCAGATTTCAGGACGTTTGCAAGGTCTTTTGCTTCAGCTGCAGATTCCAAACCAGTAATTTCAGAGCTTCCACCAGTAATTTCACTCTGAACGCGGGGGAAAGAATAGGCATATCCATCCAATACGACAGCAATGCATCTGCCAATATTGTCCTTCGTCAAACGAGCCCAAATCTTGGTTCCTTCAGCATTCATGGACATATTGACCTTTGCTTGGCCGGTAGTTTGGGTGAAATCGTCGGAGGCATCGGTTATAACATCACCCCCAAGTGCAGGCTTACCATCACGGTTCGTAACCTTCAAAGCAATCAATTGATACAGCGGAGTCTTTTTATCGACGGAGTTGACACTCCATACGAATTTGAGGTCGGCAGGCAGAATATTCCTGACTTTGGGATTGTTCAGGTATTTGTTTACAGTAGCAGTATCACGACCCAAGGTATAACCAACAACAGGGCCTGTGCCTACACCTTTATCACTTTGGTTGATTTGCAACACAGCAAACAAGGGATAGTCCTGCTTCCATTCTTCAGCCGACTTTTCTTTGGTTGTTGTGTCGGATTTGCCAAGTTTGGCTAGCAAATCGCTTCCTTTTACCAGACTCTTGGCAGTATCCTTTACCGCAACAACAGCCTTTCGGGTGCTATCTTTAGCCAGTTTCGCCGGGACATTCAGGTCGCGAATAATAGTATTGGCTGCAACGACAGATTCGTATATTTCACTCAGGTCATAGGTTTCCCAGAATTCAAGATTGGCTGAGCCCTGAAGCAATTTACGAACACGATCCGGTTCTTTGATACCAGGAAGTTCAATCAGGATACGGCCTGAAGTACCCAATTGCAGAATATTGGGTTGCACTACACCAAAACGGTCAATACGAGTACGCAAAACATTGAAAGAATTTTGAATGGCTCCTTGTATGTCGGTTTTGAGAACCTTGACTACATCATTATTAGAAGTTGTAGGGTCAATGCGGCCTTTCATATCAAACGTACTGAAAATGGCCGAAAGACGAGCTCCCGGATCCAGTTTCTTATACTCATCTACAAAAAGGTCGATATAATCGCTTTTGCTGGATTTTTGTTTTAAGGCAGCATTCACCAACGCCTTATTGAAATTTACATCCTTGCTGTTGTTGGAAAGGGCACGAATGATGTCTGCAACGGAGATTTCCAACGTTACGTTCATCCCGCCTTTCAAGTCAAGGCCCAAATTGATTACTTTTTCACGACATTCTGCGTACGTCAGACCCACGTATACTTTCTCCGTTTCCATAGAATCGAGAAGGTATGCCAGTCTGGCAGGATCGCCTTTAGCCAAGCTCTCCATCTTGTTTTCCACGTGTTTGTTCACGAGGGAAAAAGACAGATAGTAAGCACAGACAAGGGTCAAGAGTACAGCAAAAACCTTTATAAAACCTTTGTTTTGCATGATATACTACGTTTTTATTGATATGATTTCTAGTAGATTTTTTTACGAACCGCAAAGATAAACTATTTTTTTATAGTCAGGGGCACCGTTGGAAAAAAAATCAAAGCCCGCGACGTTTCAGTAATGCTTCCGGATTTGGCTCAGCCCCCCTGAACCGGCGATACAACACCATCGGGTCTTCGCTGTTTCCTTTTTCAAGGATGTTCTTACGGAAAGAAGTGGCGGTTGCCTGGTCAAAAATACCCTTCTCCAAAAACAAATTAAATGCGTCGGCATCAAGCACTTCCGCCCATAAATAAGCATAATAGCCGGCAGAATAGCCACCACTGAATATGTGATTGAAGAACGTACTCCTGTAACGGGGCACGATTTCCGAGATCAGGCCAATGCTATCCATGGCAGATTTTTCGAACGCACGGACATCGAAATCCTGTTTTTTGGTGATGGTATGCCAATCCATGTCAAGCAAAGCGGCGGCTACGAGTTCAGTCGTTAGAAATCCTTGATTGAAAGTTCCGGATTTCTGAATCTTTTCAATCAGATTATCAGGAATCGTTTCTCCTGTCTTGTAATTTTTAGCATAAAGTTTCAGCACTTCAGGATTCATCGCCCAGTTCTCCATAATTTGGGAGGGCAATTCTACAAAATCGCGCGGAACACTGGTGCCACTTACAGAAAGGTAATGACATTTGGTCAACATGCCGTGCAGGGCGTGGCCGAACTCGTGGAACATCGTTTCCACTTCGTCCTGATTCAACAGAGAAGGGGCATCGGCAGTGGGTTTCGTGAAGTTACCGACATTGTAGATGAGCGGACGCACTTCCTTGCCTTTGTACACATATTCTTCACCGAAATTGCTCATCCATGCACCAGCGCGTTTGCCAGGCCGGGGGAAGTAATCGGAATAGAACAAGCCCAGATAGGAACCGTCGGCATCACGCACTTCAAATACTTCCACGTCCGGGTTGTACACTGGAACGTTTTTAACAGGTTTGAATGTAATGCCATAGAGCTTGTTGGCCACTGTGAATACTCCCTGACGCACATTTTCCAGTTTGAAATAGGGACGGAGTTCAGCCTCATCCAGATTGAATTTGGCTTTTCGTACTTTTTCGGAATAAAACCACCAATCCCAAGCCTGAAGTTTGAAATTGCCACCTTCTGCATCGATCAGGGCCTGCATTTCGGCCACTTCTTTCTTAGCCTGAGCCAGACCCGGTTTCCAAATCTTATCCAGGAAAGGCATCACCGTTTCCGGGTTCTTGGCCATGCATTCGTCCAGGACATAGCCTGCATGAGTTGTAAAACCAAACAAATTGGCCCGTTCCAAACGCAGATTGACGATTTGATTAATCAAAGCCTTGTTGTCATTGGCATTGTCGTTGTCTCCCTTATTGATGTAACCTTTAAACATTTTTTCCCTCAGGCTCCTATTTTTTGCGAATTGCAGAAATGGAATCAAGCTGGGTTTTTGAATGGTAAACAGCCATTTGCCTGCCAGACCTGCGGCTTTGGCTTCATCGGCTGCTGCATCAATCGAGCTTTGAGGTAGGCCGGCAAGGTCGGCTTTGTTGTCAAGAACCATTCTAAAAGCGTTGGTTTCTTGCAACACATTGTCCGAGTATTTCAGCATCATGGAAGACAACGCCTTGTTGATTTCACGCAAACGTGCCTGATCGGGGGCATTCAACCCTGCTCCCGAACGGATGAATTCCTTGTAGCGTTCGCTCAGGACCCGCTGTTGTTCCGGGTCCAACTTCAGGTTCGCGCGTTGGTCATACACCGTTTTCACACGTGCGAAAAGCCCAGCATTCAAATAGATGTTGTCGTTGTGTTCCGAAAGCATCGGCGTTACTTTTTCGGCAATTTGGTCCAAATCCTTATTGGTTTCGGCTTCGGTCAGTCCAAAAAAGACTGCTCCGACTTTCCGTAAGAGTTCACCGGAGAAATCCAGTGCCTCTAGCGTATTTTCAAAAGTAGGTGCATTTTTGTCGGCCACAATCGCCGCGATTTCAGCATCATGCTGCTGAATGCCCCTCAGAAAGGCTGGCATGTAATGTTCAGCCTTGATTTTGTCGAACGGAGGTGCATCGTAAGGTGTTTTGTAAGGGCTGAAGAATGGGTTCTCAGCAGAAAGGGCTGCAAGTGTTGTCATGGTGAACACGCTTAGCAGGATGAAAAAACGGTTTCTCATATCCTGTGATTTAGTAAAATGAATAAATTCAGAACAACAAAATTAAGATTTCTTTTCTACCTTTGAATCCTACAACCGACAATTCTGCATAAAAGATGGCATATTTACCTTCTAGTAATCGCTACACCAATGGAATGAAGTATTCCTATTGCGGAAAAAGTGGCCTACAGCTGCCTAAAATTTCCTTGGGTCTCTGGCATAACTTCGGTCATACAGACGACTTTGAGCATAGCAAATCTATTCTGGAATACGCCTTCGATCAAGGCATCACCCATTTTGACTTGGCAAACAATTACGGCCCGCCCGTGGGTTCAGCCGAAGAAAATTTCGGTAAGATATTCCGAAACTCCCTCTCTGCTCACCGCGATGAAGTCATCGTTTCCACCAAAGCAGGTCATTTGATGTGGGATGGACCTTACGGCGATGGCAGCTCCAGAAAGAATTTGGTTTCCAGCCTCAACCAGAGCTTGAAACGTCTTCAGTTGGATTACGTGGATGTTTTTTACTCCCACCGCTACGACGGGGTCACTCCCATCGAGGAAACTATGCAGGCTTTGATCGATATCGTCAAATCCGGTAAAGCGCTTTATGCCGGCATCTCCAAATATCCGCCCGAACTGGCTGAAAAATGCTATCGAATGCTTGAATCCCAAGGCGTTCGTTGCCTCATCTACCAAGATCGCTACAGCATGTTGGCCCGAGACGTCGAAAACGGCGCCCTTGAAACGGCCCACTGCAACGGCATCGGTTTTTGTGCCTTTAGCCCCTTGGCCCAAGGTTTATTGACCGACCGTTACTTGAATGGCATCCCTTCCGACTCCCGTGTAGCCAAGAACGGCTTTCTGAAAAAGGAACAAGTAACTCCTGAACGCATCACCATCATCCGAGAATTGAACGATTTGGCACTTGAACGTGGCGAAACACTGGCGCAAATGGCCCTGAGCTGGCTTCTACACGATAAACGTGTCACCACCGTCTTAGTCGGCTCCAGCTCCGTGGAACAACTGAAAAACAATCTGGAAGCGCTTCATGCACCGGCCTTTTCTCAGGAAATCCTAGAAACAATCCGCGGGATTGTCTCCAAATATCCATTAAACTTGCCTAAATAACGTTTCCAATGAAAAAGTTTGCACCTCTCGTTCTTTTGCTAATGATGATGGCAAGTTGCAATGGATATGTATCTAGCATTCCTGACCGGGAAGTTTATTTAAAGCGAAGCATCAATACTGAAGCGCTGACCCCATTCGGTGCTTATCTTTATATAACAGAACCTGTTTTTGCAATCGACAAAATCGGCTTTGGTGGCATCTTGATTTATCACGCTCAAGACAATATATTTTATGCTGTCGATCTGGCTTGCCCCCACGAAATGAGCCCCACCGTCCGAGTCAGTCGCCCAGATGACTTGGGCATGTGCAAATGCGACTCCTGCGGCGAAGTCTACGATATGACTTTTGGGCAGGGTTCCCCCACTAAAGGCATTGCCAAAGAACCTCTACGACATTATACAGTGAGCTTCGACGAAAATGATTTCATCATCATCACCCGTTAACTCTTTTCATTTTCAAGTAAAATTTATACCTTTGCGTCCGCTCCTAAAAAGAGCGCAACTTTTCTTCCTAGTTGCCCGAATGGTGAAATGGTAGACACGAAGGACTTAAAATCCTTTGGCCATAACGGCTGTGCCGGTTCGAGTCCG
>Ga0209430_1003006_pt1 | contig 10188 bp, 11 predicted proteins | sample BarGraIncub1133A_FD_184504 | JGI IMG/M metagenome (GOLD analysis project Ga0209430, IMG submission 184504) | Arctic peat soil microbial communities from Barrow, Alaska - Barrow Graham LP Incubations 11-33A (SPAdes) (version 2) | ecosystem: Environmental > Terrestrial > Soil > Wetlands > Peat... | reverse complement strand
AAAGTGATATATTTAATGTCACTCATCTTCGGCTTGCTTTAGGCGTTTCAATACATCTTTGTTGGCTTCTAATATGGAGTCAAAGTCAATTGATTCACTGCCAATAAACCTTTCGAACTCTTCGGGACTTATAGCACGCAGATATTCAGCAATATTATCGTGATACACATCCCGTAAACCCAAATCTCGTGAAGCCATTTTAGACCGAACATCGTTTAAATGTGGAAGTTGAAAAGGATGTTCTGCAAACGTATCAATAATATCAAAAACGGCTTGCATTGAAAGTAATCGACCTTCGTTTTCCTTATATTTCTTTTCAATTTCATAAGCAACTCCGTTCTCAAATGCCGCAACTAGCAATAACACTTCAGCGTACATGGTATGTCGCACATTATCTTTGTCTTCTAATTTAAGGAGCCTTCTGTATTCTTTTGCATTTTCCTTAAACACTGCTTTATAAATATGGTCGGTTACGTGGGCATATTTCATTGTCGGATGTCCGTCTACACATTTGTTTATTGCTGACGTGAGTGCTTTCCGATAATTAATCTCGGCAATGGCACTTGGTAGGTAGTTTACATCATTACGGTTAATGTACTTTGTGCCACCACCCGTACGCTCGTTAATGCTCGAAATAACAATATCCAACATTACGCTCCGCATTTGTTTTGCTTTTTCGCTTTCGGATAGTAGCATTCCGATATTCAGAAAAGATCGGAAATTGAATAGCCCTAAAACCGTTGTTTTGGTCGTCTCATTAATGAGATGACCAAACTGCAACTTAAACTCTTTCAGTAGTTTACCCTTGCATAAGAAAAATCCGTTGTGCCTTAATTCCTCATCGTGAGTATTCAAATATCTGTTGATAGTTGATGTGTCTACATCATAAAAATCAGCTACCATTTGTTTGGTAAAACAATATTCGTTATTGAATAACATAGCGGGCAATTCTAGCTTTTGCCGAATAGCATCAACAGCAATTCTGTTATTTAAAATATTTTGCCTCTCAATATCTGAAACTGTTAAGTCTTTTTCCATTTTCATTTACTTTTCACTTCTGTTTTGTATTATGCTTTTGCTCCCGACATCTGTGTCGGTAGCAAAATACAATTTGCTGATATCTAGTCGATTATCACTACATAAAAAATCAACATAGCACTTTGTGATTTGCAAAATACAGATTAGTTTTGACGATTAATGACAAAGATAATAAAATATCAAACTTCAATTAGTTCTAATCTGTCAATTAAAGCCAGGAGTGCAGAATTTTCATCAATCATTGATTGGGTGGTTATCACCGGAATATCCACGCAGTAGCTTTAAGCCCAATAGACTCAAACGGATAACATGTAAAGAAAATCGCAAAATCTTTACATATCGAATGAACGTGTAAAGATAGCCAAACGACGGAATTATTTATGTCCAAACGACGGAATGCAAAAAACAACGTTATCTTTGTCGAAGTAAATCAACGTGTTAGATATGGAAGAATATCAGTATAAACCAAGAGCATCAGACTCGCCCCTAAGCAGGAAACGCAACGCATGGAAGGAAACAGAATATATCAAATCTTCACCGGTCATGCTTGAGCGTATCAAAGAAGCAAGAAAAGAAATCAGTGAAGGCAAAGGCAAAAAGATCAAAACAGAGGATTTATGGAAATCTTCGTTCTTTGCATGAGATACCATTATACCAAACAATAAGAGGAGAGTAATTTTGCTCTTCTTTTATTGTGCTCCTAAGAAGACGAAGGATATATAAAACCAGACAAAAACTTTTATGCTGAGAAAAAGCATTACATTTGCGGTATGAAACAATACGTTAGTATTAATCCTGAGATGCTTCGCTGGGCAGTTGGTCGGGCGGGCTATACTGTTGAGGAAATGACAGAGAAAGTTCCTCAACTTGCCGCGTGGCTGGATAATACCAAACAACCCACAGTCAAACAACTGGAAGCTTTTTCCAAAAAAACATACCTTCCTTTCGGCTACTTCTTCCTGTCTGAACCTCCTCGTGAGGAACTTCCTATTCCTTTTTTCAGGACAAACAACACGCCGGCTAGTCATATCAGTATCAATATATATGACACAATAATTCTTCTGCAGCAGCGCCAGGATTGGTTAAGAAACTACTTAAAAGAGAATACTTTTGACGAACTGGAGTTTGTCGGGAGATACAACAATAATGCGACTGTCAGAGGTGTAGTGGATGACATCAGGAAAACACTCGGTTTAAAAGGAAACTGGGCTAGCGAATTCAAGACATGGACAGCAGCTCTGGGCCATCTTATTGAACAGATTGAAGATAAGGGAATTATTGTTGTATTTAACGGAGTTGTTGAAAATAATGATTACAGAAAGATTCCGGTAGATGAGTGTCGCGGATTTGTGTTGGTTGACAAGATGGCTCCCTTTATGTTCGTCAATAATGCAGACAGCAAATCTGCTCAGATGTTTACATTGGCTCATGAGCTTGCCCATATATGGACGGGACATAGTGCAGGATTTGATTTTAGAAAACTACAACCCGCCGATGATGCCAACGAACGGTTGTGCGATATGATTGCAGCAGAGTTTCTGGTACCTGAAACAGAGTTTAATACCTTCTGGGCTCAATGCAATAGAATAAAGGATGCTGCACGTCACTTTAAAGTGAGTGAGATCGTCATTGCGAGGCGTGCGCTAGACACCGGGAAAATAAGCAAAAGAGATTTCTTTGCTTTCTATGATGAATATATTCATCGGGAGTTTGTAATAAACGAACAAAAAACCCCCGGTGGTGACTTTTATAATACAACTCGCAAGCGGTTGAGTCTGACATTTGCCACACATATATTCAATGCTCTGCGATCCGGTGAACTGCTATACAGAGATGCGTATAAACTTACAAGTTTAAAGGGAGATACATTTCAGACCTTTTTCTCCAAAAACTTTCGTATGGCATGAGTATATACGTTGTCGATAGCAACTTCTTCATTCAGGCACACAGAGCAAGTTAAGTTGTCTTGTTACAAAAATCAACTTGACCTTTATATTTAAACTCTATATGATTGACAATTGTTTTGCACACTTCTTTGTAATCCTCGTTAGTAATTGGTTCTTGTTCCGAACGCCAACCGCCATGAGACAAATCATTTATCAAAGTATAAGCACGTGACTCTTCTAGTATATTTTCTCTTATATAATCGGCAATGCTGTCCCTTGTTATTTCAATTTTATCAAACTTCGTCAAAGTCTCAATAATGTGTCTTATCGAATTAGCTGTAGTATGATCTGGGGTTTTCACTCTTCTCGCAATTTGATAAATATGCGTTCGTCATTTTTATGTTATAATTTGTTTGTCAGGCTTTTATAGTCCATGTTTTGTCGTTCAATTTATCATAACCTCTTTTTTGAAGAAACTTCTTAAATTCTATGTTGTCAGTTGCTGGAAATTCAACTATAATTTCGTCTGTTAGTTTCTTCATAACTTTGTCGCCAATTGTATTTGCAAATTTTCCTCTCAATGCTTTTTCATACCAAGCCAAAAGGTCTGATTCTGTTACAATACTCTGAATTTTAGATTTCCAACCCATTTGGTTGAGAACTGAAACAATAATTTTTTCTTCGGTATCTTTGCAAACAATAACTATTCTGTCTGCTGACACTGAAGTTACAATGTTCTCTGCAAGTTCTTCTGTCAATGACAAGTGTTTGATTTGTATAGCTAGTCCGAAATTTGCCCACATATCAAGACCTCTGTCTGCCGCATTTGTTACACCAACTCGATTAATTCTTGCTTTTAACTTTATACTTGTTTGTTTAGATGAAAGTTGTATTACACGTTTTGCGAAGTCTTCAAATTCAGCTAAAATATCTGCTTTTGCAGGATTTAAACTAACTTCAACCGAAACTTCTAAAGATTCTACCAATGCAGAAAATAAGGAGTAAACGACTATTTCATAAATCTTATCAATACTTCTTCTTAGTCCTGGTTCATTCCAAAACAATGCAAGAAATTCATCTAAATAAAATGTATTTTTGTCGTGACTTTGACAATAGCCTAAACCTGCTGACATTTGAGAAATTCTATGTTCAAAATTTTTGTAAATATAAGCTTCTACAATTCCATTCTTTTTTCGGTTTTCTTTTCCTAGTTCAGCTAAAACAATTGGTGGAATTGCATTGTCACTAAAAATATCATCTTGGTATTTAGCAGAAGATGTCGAAGTTCGACCTAAAAACCTAATGCAGATTATATCTCTCCATTTTTTTGAAATGGTTCTGTATGTTGTTAAATCAGAAAGATTAATATCTTTCTCAACCCTGTCACGGTGCAAAATTTCAGCAGCTTGTATTGGTTTATAAAGGTGAACTCTTGCTTTTTCTATAACTTTATCCAGCGATTTTTTTGCTTCTTTGATATTCATTTTTTGGTTCTAATAATGTTTGTTGCACTGGTTCTTTTACTGCGTTTCTTTTGTTTTGCAAAGCATTCATCATTTCTCCTGCTATCGCCTGAATAACTGGAACTGAAACAGAATTTCCTGCAACTTTTCTTGATTGGGAATATGGTATGTTTATTTTAAAACTGTCTGGAAAACCCTGTAGTCTTAACATTTCTCTGTCTGTCAAACGTCTTTCACCATTTACAACAAGATAATTGTAACTTCCTCCCGCTCTTAATGCACAAGAATAAGGCAAAGCTGATATGTTTCCCCCAATATTTTCGTGCCAAATAGATGGAAAAGGCGGAATGCCTTTTACCGCTTTATATCTTTTTTCTCTTAATTCGCTAGAAATAAAAAACTTTTTTGGAACTTCTTCATCAGCGAGCAATAGCTCACTTAACGGTTTGTAATAACCAAGTGGTTTTGGAAATTTAAAGAATATCGGTTCACGAAATCCTACAATGTAAATTCGTTCTCTTTTTTGTGGAAGACCAAAGTCAAGTGCATTAAAAACCTTATGATAAACGGTATATCCAAGACCTTTTAATTTTTCAATAATTATGGCGAATGTTTGTCCTTCATCGTGAGTTGTTAGTCGTTTGACATTCTCAAGTAAAAATGCTTGGGGTCGCTTAGCTTCTATAATTGCTTCGATATTGAAAAATAAAGTTCCTCTTGTGTCTGCAAAACCAAGTCCTTTACCAGCAATGCTAAATGGTTGACAAGGAAATCCTGCTAATAAAATATCGTGGTCTGGAATATCTTCAGGCGCAATGTCGTTAATATCTCCAAATGGTCTTTCTCCAAAATTTGCTTCATACATGTCTTGCGCTGCCTTATCCCATTCAGAGGAGAATACAGTTTCACAACCATGTGCTTCAAACCCAAGTCGTATGCCTCCGATTCCAGCAAAAAGGTCTATTGTCTTTAATTTATTTGTCATCTAAAGTTTGTCGTTATAATTGTCGCAAATTTACTCAAAATTACCCTATCAACCTTCTTTGTCGTTCTTTAATTATAAACAATCTCTGGTCTTTTTATATATGTTGACGCATAACGGGTGGCTGGGCCGCGTGCGCCTTCAGGTGCATGTGGCTTAGGCGATGTTAGCACCTGTTATTTTTTTCTCCATCATTTTGATCAATATCCATCAAGCCTACTCCGAGTATCTCAAGTCCCCGTTTGGCAGTCCCGGCACAACCAGACCAAAAATAACCGGTCCAAGGTGTTGACTTACCTGACTTAGAAATATAACTGGGATCAATGGCGATAGCTTTTCTCTCTCCGGTAAGTATCCGTTGAGACAGGTTCAGATTAAATGATAACCAGTCAAAGTCCCTGGCAAAGTTCTGCCGGAAACGTTGCTCGCAGGAGTCGGAATACCGGCCCATTTGAAGAAAGTTTATTTTTCTTGGTATAACCATATATAGTAACAGTGTCTCTATGATGAATGATTTGAAACTTTTGTTTAATTTCGCAGCGAACTCATTAACGACTTCACTGCAGATACCTTTATATTGGTTAAGTATGCTTGATCTTTCCATAGTAATTTATAGTCTTGATAACCATAAAGTTGCTGAAAATCAACTACTTAACCAATTCTTTTGTGTTAAACTATCTTATTTAAATCATTGATTACTAATTATTTAATTGAATATTTACCGAACTATTGATCCATAGAACTGGCCTTTAAATAACAAAAAACAATATCTTTTTTTAGTTATTAGCAATAATTTCTTCCAAAGGTAGATAAATCCAAGATATTATCTCTAAATTCGCAAAATATTTATTTTACAATAAAAGAGTCGGTTACCATATGTCTACTAACAATACGATAAGAATGTCTAATAACAATACAATAGGAGTAATTGACTTGTTCTGCGGAATCGGAGGTTTAACTCATGGACTAAAAAGAGCTGGGCTTGATGTAAAAGCCGGAATTGATTTTGATAAAAGCTGTAAATATGCTTATGAAGCGAATAATGATGCCATCTTCATAGGGGAGGATATAGCTAAAGTTAAGGGAAAAGAACTAAAAAAGATATGGGGGCGAAAAAAGATTAAGATTCTTGTTGGCTGTGCCCCATGTCAACCGTTCTCTACACATTCCAACAAAGTCAAAGATAAGGAAAATGGAGATAAATGGAATCTCCTAAATGAATATCTTCGGTTAGTGGAAGAAACGAGCCCCAACGTTTTATCTATGGAGAATGTACCCAATTTAGCAAATAAAGAAATATTTTCTAAATTCATAGATAAACTTAAAGAATTAGGGTATTATGTATTTTATAGAAATGTATTTTGTCCAGATTATGGCATCCCTCAAAAACGGAGACGATTAGTTCTTTTAGCTTCCAAATATGGAGAAATATCCTTATTGCCTTCGACCCATAGCAAGAAAACATATAGAACCGTAAAAGATACCATTGGAAATTTATCTGTTATTGCAGATGGAGAGAAAGATGAAAAGGATTGTTTGCATGTTGCTTCTAAGCTGTCCGAGATTAACCTTAGACGCATGAAATCTTCTGTCCCAAATGGGAGTTGGGAAGATTGGAGTGAAGATTTAAAATTGGAATGCCATAAAAAAGATACAGGTAAGACATATAAATCTGTTTATGGTCGGATGTCTTGGAATGAACCTTCTCCGACGATTACAACCCAATTTTATAATTATGGAACAGGAAGGTTTGGGCATCCAGAACAAGACAGAGCTTTAACCATAAGAGAGGCTTCTCTTTTGCAAACATTTCCACTTGATTACAAGTTTATTGAGAATGAAAATGATATATATATGAAAAGATTAGGAATACATATAGGGAATGCTGTTCCTGTAGATCTTGGCTATATTATAGGCAAAAGTATAAAAGAACATTTAAAAAAATACTGCTCATGAACACCTCCTTTACTTTCAATATATCACTAAGTGTTTTAAATCATTTAGGGCGTAATTTATATCGCAATTTTATTACAGTACTTGGAGAAGCTATTTCAAACTCATGGGATGCGGATGCCAAGAATATTTGGATTAACATTAATAGAGAAACAAATTCTTTGACAATAAAGGATGATGGTATAGGTATGACCGAAGATGATTTCCAAAATAAATTTCTTAAAATTGGCTATTCAAAGCGAAAAGATGGTGAAATGAAAACCGCGTCTGGAAGACCTTATATTGGACGTAAAGGGATTGGAAAATTGGCATTACTCTCTTCTGCAAAACGAATTCATATAATAACAAAGACGTCTAGTACTGAATTTGTCGGTGGTATAATTGACAATAGCGGTCTTGATAAGGCTATCCTTGATGATCTAACGCCACAACAATACCAATTGGAAACTGTTGACACCAAACTTTTTAATGACCTAAAAAAGGATTTACAAAGCGGTACTATAATATACTTTGAATTCATAAATGATGGAATAAAGAACAAGATTGAATATATTAGAAAATTAATTGCTCTATTTTTTAGATTTTCTTTGTTTGATGCTTCTTTTAAAATAACACTAAATAATGATCCGATAACCCTAAATGAATTGAATGATTTATCTCAAAGTACTCAATTTGTGTGGCAAGTTAATTCACTCGAAGACCCTTATTTGAAAGAAAAAATATCAGCCACTAGAGAGCATATAAAACAATACAAAAAAATATCTTCAAAATTATCAATTAATGGCTTTATAGCATCTGTGGATAAACCTTCAAATCTTAAGATAAGAGGAACAGATGAAAAAGTTTCTGTTGATTTATTTGTGAACGGTCGATTGAGAGAAAAAGACTTACTTAAGCACATCCCCTCTGCAAGAATTGTTGAAAATTATCTTTATGGGCAAATTCATTTCAATGATTTGGATGATAATGTCGATAGGTTTACTAGCAGTAGAGAAGGAGTAATTTCTGATGATCCAACGTTTCAAAAACTATTAAATGAGTTAAAAAATGATATTCTCAAAACAGTAATTGAAGATTGGGATATTTGGAGGGTTGAGTTGGGTAAAGAGGGGGATTCAGAAAATACACGAATGACCAAAAAAGAGCGAAAGTCAAAAGAATTATATGATACTGTTGTAGATGAATATGTGCCGCCAAAAGATTCGTCACAAAGAAATATTGTTGATGGCTGGGTTAAATCGTTAAGGGATGATGCTCAGTTCAATTTGTCATCATATGCTGAATGCTTTGTTTCTGAGAATCTCTTAAGAAAATATATTAAACACAAAAGTCTACCTCTCTCTTTAGAAGCACAGAGAAGACTTGCGACGTATAAGCAAAGAGAATCAGATGCAAAAAATTTGGCAAATATTAGTTTTGACATAAGACAAAATGCAGACGATTTGTTATATTTCGATATGGATGACCTATCAAACTTCGTCGACAAACCTGCCGACCCTAATAAGCAAGCAGGAATTTCTAGAGATGCTAAAGTTTATAAGCCGATAAGAGACGCAATGGCACATACTTCTATTTTAACTGGTGTTGCAAAAAATAGCATGAATACAACTTATGAAAACATAAGAGCTAGAATAAAAAAGCTGTTAGAATAATTATTGCCTCATAAAGATAAATATCACCCGATTTTATGTGGGAAGAAGATAAGATCGTAATAATATAGTTACTGCAATCAATCGTAAGCCACCGGTAAAGTACGTATTATATATAGTATGTTCGAGTAGTTATGAGTTAAGAATGGATTGAAAAAGTTAGTACAGTTGGAATGATTGTAACAGAGATACATAAAAGTAAAGACTATCAAGACCGCTTTGAAAACAATTTGCAAGTTCGGGCTTGTATGGGATGAAAAATACCCCACGTGTATAGGAATTACAACACAGGCATATGACCCTCAAGGAATATCTCTTTTGAAAAAAGAAAGAAACAGGCGGTAAGCAGAGCATCACAGCTCCGCTAGCCGCTTTGCTCGTTTACGGCTCCCCGAGATGCTGCACGATGAGCTCCACTTGTCGGGGGGAGAGTACCCGGGTGCTGACAGTGAGTCCGCTGCTGAGCAGTGCTTCGTTGAGGGGCTGACAGCGGTCGATCCAGTTCTTTACTGCTTCCCATGCGTTGTGTTTGTTGCGTTGTGGGGCGTAGAGAAGTCCCAGTTCGGCTTTGCTGTAACTGCGTATCTTAAAACCTCCCACGGTCTCGTTGTGAGCCATGCGCTCTTTGTGCCGCTGCTGCTCTGCTTGTGCTAGTTGCTCTGCCTGCCGGAATCGTTCTGTGTGTTCTGTCTGTATCACCTTCTTTGTGTGGTTATATTATTGTTTAAATATACTCATTATCAGTGAGATATGCAACTTTTATAAGGTCGAATAAACATACAGATGAAAGGTTGAACGGATGCCTATCCGTTGGTAAAAACTATTAATAGTTTTTACCGGAACATACGGTTGAAATGGCGGGAGCGGAGAGGCGCAAAAAAGAGAATCCCCGGAAGTTTTCTCCCGGGGATTTCTCTCAAAAACATTTTCCGTTACCGGAGGATAAACTCAGGAAAACCGGAGGATAGACGGGAGGGTAGTTATCCCTTTTGCTAATTGCTAGTACCTGATACAGATGCTCTTATCTGCTTTCTTCGTTTCCTTTTGAGGTCCGAAAGAGTGCCTGATAGGTGCCCTTGGTGCCCTGGTGCCCCTTAGGCCCCCAATTACAGCTTTCGATAGACTCCCGGCTCCAGTTTTTCTATTTTTACCCCTACCGCTTTTGCCAGAAATTTGTATATTGATCTCTTGTTGATTCCAAGGGATGCGCCTGCTTC
>Ga0209430_1003003_pt1 | contig 10192 bp, 10 predicted proteins | sample BarGraIncub1133A_FD_184504 | JGI IMG/M metagenome (GOLD analysis project Ga0209430, IMG submission 184504) | Arctic peat soil microbial communities from Barrow, Alaska - Barrow Graham LP Incubations 11-33A (SPAdes) (version 2) | ecosystem: Environmental > Terrestrial > Soil > Wetlands > Peat... | reverse complement strand
TTAAGTCTGCCTTTTCCTTAACGCTCAATACCATAACTTTTGATTACAGCACCTTAAGGTAGTTTGAAATCTCCACCTGCATGGCGATTTCGGTGGGCCTACCACCATCATTTGTATAGCATAGCTATATCTCTTCAAGCAACCCTTTGGGTTGCTTGGACACGCCTTCGTGGCGCACGGTCATCTGCATACCTTGCAAATCTCAATCCTCTTTGCTCTAATACTTTGTCCAATTCATTCAACATTACATTCCCAAAAAGTGGACTTAATGGTCCACCTTGCATTACACCCTCTATCGTTTCTTCATAGGAATATCCTATTACTACTCCTGCTCTAAGATACTTATGGATGAGAGAAATTACTCTTCCATCCTTAATTGTCCTTGAGAGAATTTCGATGAGTTTGCTATGATTGATGGTATCAAAGTACTTCTCTAAATCCATATCTACTGCATAAATATAACTTTCTTGGATATATCCTTGGCATTTTCTTATGGCTTGATGAGCACTTCGTCCTGGTCTAAATCCGTAACTGTTGTCTGAAAATTGTTCCTCATAAATAGGGCTTAGAATCTGAGATATTGCTTGTTGAATAACTCTATCCACTGTTGTTGGTATTCCTAGTTTTCTTTTCTTAATCCCGTCTTCTTTCAGTATTTCTACTCTTCTTGCGGGATTTGGTCGGAAAGTTCCGTCCATGACAGATTGCTTCAAAGTAACCCAGTTATCGTTGAGATAAGCTCGAAGTTCATCGACTTTCATCCCGTCAATTCCATGGCTTCCCTTATTTGAGATAACTCGTTTTAAGGCAACTCTTACATTTTCCTTATCCATAATTTTCTCTAGCAACCTATCTGATGCCACCAATCCATTGGTGATGTTGTTTTCAGTTATCTTTAAAGAAGCATACACTCCTGCATTACTTTCATGTTCCGCATTATCCTCCTGCCTGGAGTCTTCAAAATTAATTTGAAGTTTGCTGTATTTGATTCCTTTATTAGTAACTTTCATTTACTTTCACCTCCTAATGTTCAGTCCTTCCCAGCTATCGTTTACTATATCTGGTACTATGACCTCTGCTGACTTCTCATGACAAACCGTTTTTGACCATGCTTCGAAATTCATCGCTACATGTCCATGAGATCTCCCAGGGTAAGACAATTCACTTTCGTTCCATATACCCACATTCTTTACACCTATTCATTCTGTGTAGTTATAGGACTTTGTCTTGTATTGCAGACTCATCCACGAATAGTATGCCTGAAAATGTTCGTGTTCCTTGGGCCGGAACTTTGCCTAAGACTTCCTTCAGTTCACACCTCACGATGGATACCTTGTCTTCAGCTAATGGTTGGTAACTACAGACCCCCATAATGGACTTTCACCATCAAGTTAATTGCCATGCCTGGCGCACAATCGAGTAGGAGGTAGATAATTATTTTATCTACCGACCTCTCACACCACCAAGCATGCTGTTCAGCACTTGGCGGTTCGATAAGCACTAACAAGTTCTAAGATAATATTTAGTTATACTGATTAGACCTAGATTTTCTAGGTCTTTATCTTTATATGCCCTACTCATGATTGGGCTCTTAGATATATTCCAATACCCTTTTCGTGTGTTTGCAAATTCCCATGCCTTTTCTTTAGATAAGCCTCTTTTTTTAAGTTCAGAGAATCTAGTTTTCACTTTCTTCCACTGTTTCCAAATGCACAGGCGTATCCTTCTTCTTAACCATTGGTCTAGCTGTTTTGCTAAAGTTTTCATATTAGCTATTCTGAAATAATTTATCCATCCTTGAAGTTTCTGCTTAAGTTTTAGGAATTTCCATTCTAAACTTTTCCCATTACTTCTTCCTGTCACCTCTTTGATGCTTTCCTTTAGTTTTTCAACAGCTTTGGGATGGACTCGTACTTGAGTCCCTCCTTTATCATAATAAAATGAAAAACTTAGATATTTCAGTTTCCATGGCCGGTCTACCTTACTTTTGTTTAGATTAATTTTCAGTTTAAGCTTGTTTTCAAGAAATTTAGTGATTGAAATCATCACTCTTTCCGCAGAACGTTTGCTCTTGACATAGGTATTGCAGTCGTCTGCAAACCGACAGAATCTTAGTCCGCGTTTCTCAAGTTCCTTATCCAATTCATTCAGATAAATATTACTAAGTAACGGACTTAATGGACCCCCCTGTGGGCACCCAAGTTCAGTATCTTTCACCACACCATCTATCATTACACCCGATTGTAAATATTTTCTTATAAGTCTTAATACCTTTTTATCAACTATATCCCGAGCTAAAATAGCCATGAGTTTATCATGATTTACAGTATCGAAAAACTTAGATATATCAATATCTACAACCCATTTATATCCGTCATTAATGTATTCTTTACACTTCTCTATTGCTTGGTGTTGACTCCTACCAGGCCTAAATCCATAACTTGTCTCTGAAAACTTCTCTTCATAGATTGGAGTTAATACTTGAGCAATAGCTTGTTGTATTAACCTGTCTACTACGGTAGGTATTCCTAGTAATCTTTTTCCTCCATCGGGTTTGTCTATTTCTACCCTACGGACTGGCATTGGGGTATAACTTTCTTCTAGTATTTCCTTTTGTAGTTGTCCCTTGTTTTGCTTAAGATACTCTAGAAGTTCATCTACAGTCATTCTGTCCACTCCACAACTTCCTTTGTTTTTCTTCACTTTCTTGTAGGCTAAATTCAAGTTGTCGCGGTAAAGAATTTTCTCCAAAAGTATACTAGTATCGTTACTACTCAGCCATTGACATTTTAGCATCTTAGTTTAAAATATACATATTATGTCAAAAAGGATTTTTGGGATTTATGTCGAATATATATACTATAAGGGCAATAGCCTGTAGAGGTGGTGTATACAATGGATGAATCTAAAATTATTGATGTTTATAATAAAGGTATTACAGAGGTTATCTCGCTAGTTAAGAATATGCATACTAACTTAAATGGAGAAATTAATGGTCTTTCTTGCAATATAACTCAATTGAATGGGGAAATATCAGGGCTTAATAGAGAAATCCTGGACCTTAAAATAGATAACAAAGAACTTACCTTAAGACTCGCAGAACTTGAAGCGAAAATTAACAAGAATAGTAGCAACAGCAGCAAACCACCATCATCTGACGGCCTGAAAAAAATTAAAAACAGTCGTGAAAAATCTAATAATCACACTGGTGGTCAATTAGGACATAAAGGAAGAACTCTTGAAAAGATTGAAAACCCAGATGAAGTCATAGATCTAAGAATTAAAATATGTGATTGCGGCTGTGATCTATCTAATATAGAAGGCAAATTGCAAACAAAACAGGTAATTGAAATTCCACAAATAAAACTTAAGGTAACAGAACTTCAAGGAAATGAAGTAGAGTGCCCAGATTGTCATAAAATACACATAACTAAGTTCCCAACTAATGTAACACAGCCTGTACAATATGGAGAAAATTTGCAGGGCTTAATGGTTTATCTTACACAGTATCAATTCCTACCCCTAGCAAGAGCATCTGAACTTATAAGAGACTTAGTAGGTCATACTATAAGTGAAGGTACTTTAGTTAATGTGAATAATAGGCTTTTCAAGAACCTTGAAAAGGTCGAGAATACTATAAAAGATCAGATTATAGCTTCTCCAGTAGTACATTTTGATGAGACGGGTGTCCGTTGCTCCGGTAAAACAAATTGGCTCCATAATGCTTCCACAGATAAATTAACCCATTATGGAGTGCATAAGAAAAGAGGGATGGAGGCCACTATAGAAATAGGCATACTCCCAGAATACGAGGGAACAGCAGTACATGATCACTGGATGTCATATTATAGCTTTGATAAATGTACTCATGCAGAATGTAATGCACATAACATACGGAATCTTAAAGGTGCCTATGAAAACTACAAGCACGCCTGGGCAAAGGATATGGCTGGGCTACTTATAGAAATCAAAAAGCATGTGGAAGCTTTGAAATCTATAGGTCAGAATAAGATGAGTACCGAAGAAATATCAAAGTACCAGATAGAATACAAAAGAATTATTGCAAAGGGTAAAGAGGAGAACCCAATACAAATATCAGAAAAGGCTGGTAGTCATGCAAAAAACGATGCTGAACGATTACTTGTAAGACTTGAAAAATATGATATAGAGACGCTTTCTTACATGTATGATTTTGCTATTCCTTTTGATAATAATTTGGCCGAGCGAGATTTACGCATGACTAAGTTAAGGCAGAAGATATCAGGATGCTTTCGTGGTGAAGGATCACCAGATGTTTTCTGTAGGATAAGGGGTTACATTTCTACCTGCCGAAAGAATGGTCAAAATGTTATGGAGAGCCTTGTGAAAGCAGTAAAAGGTGATCCATATATCCCTGAAGGAAAATAAACTCTATGTTGATATTTTTCAAGGGATGCCGCAGGGTGTCCCTTTATTTGTGGTACCATTATATAAAGACGTGATATCAAAGATCATATTTAGATGATAACACAGGTACTCCTTATATTGGAATGCCTGAGTAGTAACCTAGTATCTTGATTCTTGTCGTCTCTTCCATCTTTTGACGCCGAAGAAATACTCTGCGCTTCTATGATATCTTGGAGTTCCACCCCTACCTCACATAGATAGTCTTCAATTTGAAGTTTTCTGCTTTTAACATATTTCTTTGAGTTTTTCAAAATTTCCAAAACCTCCTATCGTTCTGCCCTTTCCGAAGTAGTTGCAACTACTTTGGTACTATGGCTTCTGCTGACTTCTCATGATAAATCTTGTTTCAACCATGTTTTGAAATTCATCGCTACATGTCCATGAGATCTCCCCGGGTAAGAACGCAATCTTTTCCTCCACCTATCTGCTACATTTACACCGCCTGTTTTCGTATAGTTTAGGGCTTTGGTTTGTTATGCAACCTTACCCACAGACATATGCCTTATATGTAGTTTCTGTTCGTCAGACCAGAGTTTTTCCGCCGACTTCCTTCAGATTCCACTTCACAATGGACACCCTTGTCTTAAGCTATGCACTTGGCACTATAAACCCGTGCTCGAGACTTTCACTCGTAAGATTGCGCCCATGCCGGGCGCACATAAAAAAGAGCCTGTACATAAACAGGCTCACAAATAAGCAACTATCTAATTTAAGCTATCATAGCCAAAGCTTCATTTAAAATCTTATTTGTATTTATTACCTCTACATCAGCTAGATTGCCTTGTTTTTTTTCAATTAGAAATAATAATTTTGCTCTTAAAATTTGAATACCTTTAAGTGAATCTTCTTGTTCATACGACATAACGTTTACCTCTTTCGTTTTATAAATACATTGATTTAAATCAATATTTTGTGATATTAGTCTTTATTATGTTATTTCGACTAGAGAAATTCCTCTTATATTACAAGGTTTTCGGACAGTCTGGGGTGTTAAAAGAGCTATTGAAAAGGGAGTTGCTGTTATTCTTGTTTCAAGATGCTTTGAGGGCAAAGTATTAGATATTTATGGGTATCATGGAGGCGGAAAAGAGCTAAGAAACTTAGGAATGATTTTTGGTAACACATTAAATGGTCAGAATGCAAGAATAAAATTTATGCTTGCACTAAGTATAGATGATAAATTAGAGTACATTAGGGAAATATTTGAGAAATCTGTCTATAAATTTAAAGTATAATTTATACTAGTCTATAAGTTGGATTAGGCTTTCCTGGTTTAAAGCATCAGGCTCGATGTCGATTCTAGCATTAATAATAACATTCCACCTTGAAGCGGTCTTAATCGCCTTTTTACTATAGTCTAGATTTTCATGTATTGTAAGTTATGCTTGCCTTGCTCCAATCCTCTTTTAATCCACCTACCACAATTAATTCAGTTTTCACTATTCGCAATCTTTATCAGACATTTCTTTCACAAGTCCGCCAATAATAAAACAGGCAGAACATGAAGAATGTAGTGCAACTACATTTATTTTCCTTTATATACTCAAATAAGGTCATTATATATGGTAAAACAAGACTAGTTCTCTTGAATTCAGAACTAACCTACTAATAATGATTTTGCAACTTCAGCAGCTGTTGCAGCATCTGCTGTATAGTGATCTGCACCTATTTCTTTAGCATAGTTGCTTGTAATTGGGGCTCCACCAATCATAAATATGTATTTATCTCTGATTCCACGCTTAATAAACTCGTCAATTACATCTTTCATGGAAGGCATTGTTGTTGTCAAAAGAGCTGATAAACAAACTATTTGTGCGCCTACTTCTTCTGCTTTATCAGCGAAGGCTTCAGGTGAAACATCTACACCGATATCATAAACTTCAATACCAGCACCTTTAAGCATCATTCTAACAAGGTTTTTACCAATATCATGTAAATCTCCCTTAACAGTTCCTATAACTGCAATACCTAGTGGCTTAACTCCTGAAGCTGTAAGAATTGGTTCAAGAATTTTCATCCCAACACTCATAGCACGCGCAGCTATTAACATCTCTGGAACGTAAATTTCATTGTTCTTAAATTTAATACCAATTTCACTCATAGCTGATATTAGACCTTCATTTAATATTTGTTCAGGATCCATTTTTTCTTCAAGAGCTAAAGTGACTAACTCTTTAACCTTTTTAGCATTACCCTTTTGTACAAATAGAGAAAGTTCATTTAAATCCATATATAATTCCTCCTAAAATTTTATTATATAGTTGATTGCATAACCCTGAAACTAAGTAATTTCAAGGCATTGCAATCATATATATGCAGGAATTCCCCCGGCTTTTGTCGAATTTATATTCATTACAACAAAATTTAACGAAGGGTGGGAATTCCATGCAATCAAATTTAAAACAGTTGTCTCTTGCCGATATTTACACTAATATTGATGAGTATTTTCAGCAAGATAAACCTAAATTAATAAAGCTTTTTGATCAATATATTGATCTATCAGAACTAATTCCTCAGAGTTTCTTTAATCACTATTATGCTTCAACTGGTCATCCAAGAAATTATGAACTTTCATCTATGCTTACAGCATTGATTATCAAAATGATTCTTTCAATTACTGATATCTCTCTATTAATTAACATCCTTAATCTCTCTTCAGAACTTAGAACTTTATGTGGTTTTACAACCGTTCCTAATGCCTCTCAGTTTTCACGATTAAAGATAGATTTTGAAGTTGATTTTCTTCAATTTTTTAATAATCTTGTTGATATTACAGAGCCAATATGCCAGCGTCTAAGTCCTGAGCTTGCTGATATTCTTGTTGCTGACACCACGGGCATCGAAGGCTATGTTAAAGAAAATAACCCTAAAAAAGTTCCTAACTTTTATAGGGATATCTTAAATTATGTATTAAGTTGCAATTTTCTGTTCCATTACTACAGAGACCCCTAATACAACTTTACTTAAATGCATATTTCATAAATTGAATTTCATTTGTCAAATATGGTGTTCCATCAGTATAAAATAAATCGCACTGCCACTCTTTTGGATTAGCATTAGGATTCCCTGTCATAGTATCCCAATTTAAATTTGTCTGTGTTTTACCATATATTAGTCCCCAATTGAACATTCCAACCTTCCACTTTTTAAATAAAGGTACATGAGTCTCTATTTTGTTGCCATTAGGTCTGTGTAACCATTCAGTACATAATATTGGTCTTTCATATTCAGACAACTTTTGAATGTGTTTTTCAGTCGTATCATAGTTCTCATAAGAATGGAAACTAATTATATCTGATAGTTGTAAGCATAATGAATCACATGTATGAGCGTAAGAATAGTTCCAAATACAGCTTGTTAAAGGCTGTGATGGATTTACTTCTCTAGCCCATGCGAATGCAGTTTTCAAAAGTGGAACAGTTTTTTCTTTCATTCCGGAATTCCCTGCTTCATTGTACAAATCCCATGCCAATATTCTCTCATCATGTGTATATTTGCTTATTATACTTTGAACGTATTTTTTAAGTAATGGTAATTCTTTAGGATCACATGCTAATATTTCACCAGGACTTGGTGTCCATTGACTGTTGTGAACTCCAATAAGTGGATTGTCCTGCACACCTAAATAAGGTGGCTTACCTGCAAATGCACAATCATCAAAAAATACTACTAATACACTCATACTACATTCTGCAGCGATATTGACAAATTCCTCAAATCGTTTTTCAAATGATATAGTATCATCTTTCCATACTATATATTGTAAAAAAACTCTACATGAATTAAAACCAATTTCTTTTGCAATCTTAAGCTCCTTTCTTATAATCTCCGGACTAAACGTCTCCTTTTGCCACATTTCTGTTGAATTAACTGCATTTGAAGTCACATAATTAAATCCTTTTATCCATGATTTTTTGTCATACCATTCCCAGGCTCTTTTATTAGACCATATCATTTTATTTTCCTCCGTCCAATCTAAATTTTAATTAATAGTATTATTCATAATTTCTCACTTTTTTACGCTTCCAATCAAAATTCCAGTTACAAAATACTTTTGAAAAAAAGACTATATTACTAATATCGGAATTGTTGCAATTATAATTTGAGCTGATTTAAGTGTACAATCAGATAATTCAGACACCTTATTAAGCATGTCTGGTGAAACATTTTTTGTAAGGTCATTACCAATTAATAATGTTTGAAGATATGTCACCTCATTTATTTATAAGAGACCATTTTCCTACTTTTCTAAGTAATTCGTTTGCCTCGTCCTCTGAATCAGCCTGTGTGCAAATGTATAGTCGTTTGGGAGATAACTCTGAAAGCAAAGGTTCAATCTCATTAATCTTTGCTAGCAAATAGAGATTCTTTCCGCTTGCCTGAATTTTTTTATATTTTGGAATATACTGTGGTGAGTATGTTGGTGGTGATCCTACCCCGGGTGTCCACTCAATATTCTTTAACTGCTCTATCCCCAAAAGCGTATCAAGATGATTATTCATACATGAAGGACCATCGAGATGATATGTAGCATAATCAGTCCAATTTCCCATTTTCTTTATTTCAGGGACAAAGAACTCTTTAAACATCGAAGGAGAAATCACAGATGAAAAATCACATGCTATCTGGTCATGACGACCAGGCGCCCATAAACTCATCCATGGCAGCACTCCGCCACCATCATTTGCACTTAATGTCATACGATAGATTTCTTCATGCAACAGTATCCACTTATCACTCATAAACTTTATTGCTTCGTTAATTTTTTCGGGATAATCTATCAAATCCATTGACATCTTATCCATTCCCCTCATTAAAGAAAGCAGGTCAGCAGCATTACCTATTTCTGGGTTTCCAACAAAATATCTTCCATTATTCTGTTCTAAAAAATATTTGACTATATTTAAGATTCCATTCCAATACTTATCGGTTCTTTCATTAAACCTCCATTTCCACTTGTCCCAATCATTAATTACTTCTGGATACCAGACACTTCGCTTATTAAATGCCGGACTACTACCATAAAAAGCAGCTCCGGCAGAAGCTCCCCAATTAATATAGGTTGCTGGAATAGCCTCGCCCCCAAAATAAGTATTCTCAAACCATGTAATAGACCTATTATAGTTTTCCTCAGGATCAGTCCACCAGCGATTTATTGATTCGACATCGTCATCTGAAAATTTTTCTAGCCCACCAGTCCACGGTCCATTTTGTAATTCAGGAAAAGGTGGCAATTTTGAAGTTTTCCTCGGTGCAAACACTCCTATGCAACATCTGTCTATTATTTCGCCTTTCCAAAATGCCTTTAACCTTTCTTTTGCCTGCTCCCAGTCTTCTTTATAATACATTTCTAGCCCCCCTTTAATACTATTCATAGTTTTCTATTACTTTGGAATATTTAATTTGTAAAAATTCTGCAAAAGTAATATTTATTAAATATTTTTCAAGGTATTATATCATTACTAAGTCAATATCATTCCTTATATCTAAGTTGAAGTATTATATTTAATTATTCTATAGTCCAGATGCAGCCTTCATTATTAGTTCCTGTGTAACTTCATCTTTTCCAAATTGTCCTGTTCTATTTTACTTTCCATATACGTTCCTCCCGATACAACACTCATTTATGTTATATCGGCATATTATCCCAGCTATTTAGTCGATATCAGTGTTTCTGCGGAAGAACCCGTTTATAACCGTATAAACCAACCTATTAATCTGTCGTTTGCTTACTGTAATTTTGACA
>Ga0209430_1003000_pt1 | contig 10200 bp, 9 predicted proteins | sample BarGraIncub1133A_FD_184504 | JGI IMG/M metagenome (GOLD analysis project Ga0209430, IMG submission 184504) | Arctic peat soil microbial communities from Barrow, Alaska - Barrow Graham LP Incubations 11-33A (SPAdes) (version 2) | ecosystem: Environmental > Terrestrial > Soil > Wetlands > Peat... | reverse complement strand
GTTGCAACCTCTTTTAGCACTTCATATTTAAGTTTTTGAACATTGGTATCAAATAATCTCACGATTTTACCTCCTAGCATAAGCTTATTTTAACTTTCTTATCCATTTTAATTAAAAGACTTTCAAGTTCTCTTATAAAATTCTTTTTCAATGATGAATTAATTTTAAGGCCATCTATTTCATGACCAGGGTTAATTGCTTTACCAACAAAAAAGTTTATATCAGTAGCTTCTTCAAAAAGCAATTTTGCAAGGAGTGAAGCCCCATCAGCTTTATGCTCCAAATCTAGAGAAATTGTGGTGTTTTTTACATATTTCCGTCCAAGCTCCACCACCTTACTAAGGGTAATTACGCCTTCTGTAACTAAATCAACCCCTTCTATACTAGCCATTGCTGGTATTTCCTCATCTCCAGAGGTATTTATAATGTTTATAGGTTTATTTAAATATTTACTAACCATTTTCGAGGTGCTTCCACCACATACTACTTTTTTACCTATCTTAGAAAAAAAGAGTTTTAGTATCATTTTATCTTCTTCAATCTTTTCAGGAGGACCTATGATAAGGTTTACAACCTGGCGATTTCGGATTTTAAACACTGCAACTGTGCAGTCATCCTGAGGATTGTCAAGAGATAAATCCATACAGGCATCGGATATAGCGGAGGCCATTCTCTGTGGAGACATGCTAGGCGTATACCACCTTTCTATGAATTTAATAACTTCATCACGTTGCCACCCATTTATAGTAACTCGCCCAAGACCTGCACTAGTAACGCCATCTGTAAGTAAAATAAGCATATCTCCAACTCGAAGCTTTATATTACTTTCATAGATCTCTTTTTCATTAATAATTTTACAGGTTGATAAATAAGGATAATTTTTACCGTCTCTCATTAAAATTGCATTAGGGTTATCAAATTGTGCTAAATAAGCATTGTTATCAAAGTGACCAAGTTGAAATATGGTAAAGGTTGAATAAGCAAGATTTCTAACCTTACAAAGAGGCAATGTTTTTGCAACGGTATATACACTATCTTCAATGGACATATTTTCAGCCATCATAGTACTTAAAATTTTTGCGGTTAATGTGGCTAAAATATTTGCCTTAATTCCACTGCCAAGGCCATCAGAGAGTACAATTGTGGTGGCAGTCTCTTTCTTTACCATGGTGTAATAATCTCCACAAATCTTTTCAGAATATTTACTGAGACTTACAAATCCACATTCCATAAATGTAATTTTCAATAATCTTCCTCCTCAAACATAGTGTTTTTTAGTTCATTTAAGGCTACTTGCGTTTCTGCGGTAGTTTCACCAAGTAGTGAGGCAATTTCGTGAACAATACCCATTTGTTTTTCTAATATTTTATCAGCAATGTCTTTTGCATTATTTTTTGAGGCTAAAATTCTTTCGTTCTTTATTTGTTGTTTAGTTATATCTTGCATTACGCAAATTACTAGTTGACTATTTTCATCATATACTAATATCTCGTCTACATATTTTTCATATTCCGCTAGATAAACCCTTTTGCTTATTCTATTTTCCTCTTTAGTAATTATATTGACAAAGTCAAATTCGTCCATGATTCTTGACACAGGTACACCAATAATATCCTCACTTTTAGAAAGTCCAAATATTTTACAAGCAGCTATATTAATCAGTTTAATTCTTAAATCCATATCTACAGCTAAAATTGCATTGGGAGTTGCATTTATAATTTTATCCGAGAAGGATTCTGCTCTACTCCTCATGTAAGGAAGACACATGCTTAATTCGGCTTTTCCAAAATATACAGCAATGGCCTTTTCTCTGCAGGTATCATATCCACAGGTGCCACAATTAAGTTCATCACTTATACTGTTTTTTCCTATTTTCTTAAGTATTGCTGCAATCTCTTTTTTAGTAGGTGGTTGATAAACAACATTGTTTTCTATTTCAAATTCCTTATATAGATTTATGTCTGTGTTTAAAGTATAATCATTAAAGTTTTCCCTATTAAGAGCAATCTCCGCCACCTTCATTTGCGCATTTATAATATTAAATTTGTTTTTTCCATTGGTAGGTCCATTAATACAGCTACCATTACATGCACTCATTTCAATAAAGCAATTATCAAGAATTCCTTCCTCTAGGTCATTTAATGCAGCAATGCAGTTTTCTATGCCATCTACAGAAATATACTTATAATTCGTGGTTGTATCCATGGTTTTAATTATTCCTCCAGGAATAGGAAAGAATCTAGATAGATATTTAGGGGAAGTTGTATCTTCAACATTTACTATTTGTATAGCTTCATCCTCAAGCCATTCATTCATCTCCTCAAAGGTTAAAGCCATGTCTATCGATCCTGGATAGCTTTCAATCTCATCTTTTTTAGATATACAGGGTCCGATAAATACTACCTTTGCATTAGGATAGGCATCTTTAATTAAATTACCATGTACCTGCATAGGGGATAAAACCGGAGCCAAGTTTTTAAGAGTATTTGGATGATACTTTTGAATTAATTTAACTACAGTTGGGCAACAAGAAGAAATTATTGCTTTACCAGTATTTTCGGCTATTAGTTTTTCATACTCACTCTTTACTAAAAATGCTCCTTTTGATGTCTCATATGCATCTGAAAAACCTAGTTTTTTCAACACATCTTTAAATCCATCAAAAGTTGATACGTTATAACTTGCAATAAAAGATGGAGCAACACTAGCAATGACATCCTGCTCTCCTCTTACTAAATTTTTAACGAATTCTAAATCGTTTCTTACTACTTTAGCATCTTGAGGACATGTCAAAATACAATTTCCACAAAGTATACAATCACCTTGAATGATGTGCACTTGTTGATCTTTAACCTCAATGGACTTTACAGGGCAATTTCTTACGCACTTATAACAATTTTTACAGTTGGCTTTTTTAGTTCTTAAAATAGTCATATTCTAGTCAACCTTCTTTAAAACATATTTATTGAAAACTTCTGGTAAATTATCTTTTGTTACTCCTGTTACAAGTTGTTCATCTACCTTTATTGTAACTCCTGATTTACAATAACCAAGGCAAAAGGCAACCTTAATCTCAACTTGATCATGTAAATCTTGTTCATCTACCATTGATTTTAAATTATTCATTATTTCATAAGATCCTCTAACGTGGCAACTGCTGCCGATACATACTAAAATATCCATTTTATAACCTCCTTTAAAATGTTTATTCATGATCTTAACTAGAAATCATGTGAAATATGTTAAAAAATTCACATATTCTAATTGTAACATTGAACTTTCATAAAGGGTAATGTATAATTGATATGTCACATATGTTTAATGATGAATGGGTGAGAAGCTATGAATTTATTACATTTAAAATACATTGTTGAAGTTGGAAAAACTAATTCAATTACAAAAGCTGCACAAAATCTATTTATGGGACAACCAAATTTAAGTAGAGCTATTAGGGATTTAGAAAAGGAGATTGGAATTACCATTTTTATGCGTACTGCTAAAGGGGTTGAACCAACTAGAAAAGGTGCTGAATTTTTATCTTATACAAAGGCAATTCTATCTCAAATTAATGAGTTGGAGTCTTTATATAAACCCTGTGAATCTGATGCGATAAAATTTAATATATCTGTTCCTAGAGCAACTTATGTTGCCGTTGCATTTTCTGAGTTTGTTAATTCGCTTAAAGAAGCGAAAGAGATAAATATATTTTTCAAAGAAACAAACTCTATGGGAGCAATTAATGATGTAACTAATGGAGATTCTAACTTAGGAATTATTCGCTATCAGAAACTATATGAAAGTTATTTTCTATCCCTTTTAAAGGGCTCGGATTTGACATATGAGACTCTTTGGGAGTTTGATTTGTACTTACTTATGTCAAAGGAACATCCACTTGCTGATGTTGAAGATATAACCTATTATGATCTCTGTGATTACATCGAGATTGTTCATGGAGATTTTCAAGTACCATCCCTTTCTCCAAGTGAGATAAAAAAAGACTGTAAAACTCAATTGCCTTTAAAAATGATTTATGTTTACGAGAGGGGAAGTCAATTTGACTTAATACAAAGGGTGAAGGGTTCCTTTATGTGGGTCTCTCCAATTCCAGAAGATGTTTTAAACTCTCATAATATGATTTTGAAAAAATTTTCTGTAGGATCTTTAGTTAATAAGGATGTTCTAATTTATAAACAAAATCATATATTTACATCCTATGAAAGGATTTTCGTTAATAAGGTAAAAAAATTTATAAAACAAAATGTAAACTAAAATTAAGCGGGTTCGTTTTAAGTTGCTTTTGATAAAAGACATAAAAAATAACATACTTAATTAGCATGTTATTTTTTATTGATTATGTGTTTACCTCTCTAAGTTCGCTAATGAATTTTTCTAAATCTTTAAAGCTTATAACAATATTTCCTATCCTAGTATTTTGTTCATTGATCCCGCCCAAAATTTCCTCAACTGAAGAAGCTGTTTCTTGTGCCGTTGTTGCCAGATTTGTAATATTTCTTAACACTCCTGATGAGTTTTCTTCAATTTTTAAAGTCATAGTATCTACTTCTAAAGCCTTCGCTAACATTTCCTTTGAATTATAATTTATGCCTTCAAAAGCTTTAATAACCTTATTTACAGATATATTACTAGTGCCCGCTGAAACTTGAAGTCCATTAATTTCTTTAGATACTTCTCCTATTTTGCTTTTGATATCCCCCAAAATATTAGAAATCTTATAATTAGAACTTTGTGATTGCTCAGCTAATTTCCGAACTTCATCAGCTACTACTGAGAAACCTCTACCTTGCTCGCCAGCTCTTGCTGCCTCAATAGCTGCATTTAATGCTAATAAATTTATTTGTTCACTTATAGCAGTTACATTCACTAATATACTTTCAATATTATTTGCTTGAGAATTAAGACTATTAGTAATTAGTACTACACCATCAACACTAGACGCTACTTTTTCCATTTCATCTGACAGAAAAGTAATATTATTACCACAATTCTCTGCCATAGAAAGCGTGTTTTCTGATAAAGAGCGCATAGCACTTGATCTTGCGGTTACACTTTTTATATATTGAGTTTGCGTATCTATTTCTTTATTTACTCCACCTATTAATTCAGTTTGAGATTCAACATTTAAATTTATTTCTCTAAATCCAGATGCTAGTTCCTCAGAAATTCTACCTGAGGCACTTACATTTCCCTGCAATTCCTTGCTGAAACTAACAAAATTGCTAATAGAAAGTTGAAGCTTTACTAATACATTCTCAATAATTTCCTTAGAAGCTTGGATTTCATTCATTTTCACTTTTACTTGCTTGTTTAGTCTTTCTGTAGCACCTATTTGGATAAAAAACAAAATAACTATAACAATAAAAACCATAAGTACAATAGCTAAGCCTGTTAGGTCATTAAACGTACCAAACATCTTTCCACCCTCTGAAAAATAACCATATATCAAAGTACTAATTATTAAAATTGCTGAAAGTATTATTGTTTTATAGCACTGATATAAGGATATTGCCACCATAACTACAAAACCAATTAAAAAACCATTAAGATCATGAAACATAAATACAAATAAAAAATGAGTAATACATAATCCAACTGAAGCTATATACTTTAACTTATATTCAATTCTTTTTTTCCACACACAAAAAGTTAATAAAATACTTATACTAATTAGTATCGGTGCAATAATAATTAAACTTTTTTTATCAACCCCGGCTAATGATGAAAATCCAATGTATATTATTGACATTATCCACATTATTTCTGCCATAAGCATGTTTCTTTTCCTTAATATTTCAAAATTATTCAAAGCAATTCTCCTTATAATTTTATTTTATTTATATATATATTATAAATGTTAGTATTCTGCATAAAAACATATTTTCCTCTTAAAAATTGACAATTAAAAAAATATATAAGAAGAGTAATAATTATTTATCATTAAATTAAATATTATGTTATTGCACGAAAACAAGAGATAATGCAAGTTTAGAGTGTATAGTCCCTTGGTAAGGGACATACTTCTTATAAAACAAGTTGCATTTAGCTAAATTATTGGTATAATTTCACATAGGAAAGTCGATCATGTAGGCGAAGCAAACTTTGCTTTGAGCATATCACAACGTGGCCGCGGAAATCTAGAAAACAGTTTATAGGAGTGATACTATGACCATGAGAAACATAATTGAAGTTAAGGATTTTGTAAAGAAATATGATAAATTTACAGCAGTCGACAATGTTACTTTTGAGGTTGAAGAAGGAAGCATTTTTGCATTTTTAGGTCCAAATGGAGCAGGGAAAAGCACAACCATCAATACACTTTGTACTATATTCGATAAGACCTCAGGAACCCTGATGATTGACGGAAAAGATGTAACGCACGAAAAGGATGCAGTTAGAAGTGTTATTGGGGTTGTTTTTCAAGAACCCACATTGGATAATAAGATGACCGTTCTTGAAAATTTAATTATGCATTGCCATTTTTATGCTATCCCCAAAAGTGAAGCAAACGAGCGTATCCAATTTGTTTTAAATTTAGTGGATTTACTAGATTGGAAAAAAGCAATGGTAAGCAGTCTGTCAGGCGGTATGAAACGGCGTGTGGAAATAGCCAGAGCACTGCTCCATTACCCAAAAGTATTGTTCTTAGATGAACCAACCACGGGTCTCGACCCTCAAACAAGAGCTCATATGTGGGAATATATTGTAAAGCTGCAAAAGGAGAAGAATATAACCATTTTTCTAACAACGCATTACATGGAGGAGGCCGAGATTTGCAGCAAAGTTGCAATTATGGATGCCGGTAAAATTGTTGCAATAGACACTCCTTATCATTTGAAACAGCAATATACGAAGGATAAAGCAAAAATTACAACCCTTGACGAGCAAGGGCTGGAGGTATTGCTAGACATGGCAGGGTTTAACTACAAGAAAAAAAACGGTTATTATTCAATTGAAGTTAATAATTTACCAAAACTAATGGACATAATAAGTGATCAGAAAGCGTCGATAACAGATTTAGAAATTAATAAAGGCACATTGAATGATGTATTTTTAGAAATTACCGGAAAAGATATAAGGAAGTGAGGAATTTATGGATATTATAGTAGCTTTATGGTTTAGAAACATTAAAATTTTTGCCCGCAATCGTGTTCAGCTTATTTTCACAATTATCATGCCATTCTTCTTTTTATTTGTGTTCAGTTCGGTATTTAAAAATCAAAATATTGAAAATCCAGTAAACTATATGCTGGCTGGTATTGTTATAACTACTGTATTCCAAACCTCCCTTACCGTTGCCACAAGTACAATTGAAGATATTGTTTCGGGATTTATGAAGGAAGTGTTAGTAAGCCCAGTTAAACGAATCCAGATAGCCGCCGGTCAGCTATTATCAGCAGCAACAATAGCAACCATGCAGGGTATTATTATTTTATTCATTGGTTATTTTATAGGACTTAAATTCACGTCCTGGATAACTCCATTTGAGGTAATCGTTGTGATGATTGTGGTTGGACTAGTATTTTCGGGGCTAGGATTGTATATTGCGACTCTAGTTAAGAATTCACAAACATTTCAAGTTGTAATAACGGCAATTACAATGCCACTTACATTTCTTTGTGGTGCATATATACCGCTTTCAATGTTACCAAAAGTATTGCAATATATTGCTTATCTCAATCCTATGACATATACAACAGCGTTTTTTAGAACCATCATACTAGAAAAGACGTCTTTAACAACAAATCGATTGGTTGCAGAGCAGCTTGCTTTTAAAATAGGAAATTTTGTAATTACCCCCCCTATTAGCATGGTGATTGTACTCATTTTCGGACTGGTATTTTTACTATTATCAACTTATGTTTTCTCAAAGGTGGATTTTTCAAGAATTAATCGCTCAAAAAGCAAAGAAGGAGATATCTTTAGTTAGCATTAATATGGCAATGAGTATTAGCTAAGCAAAGTAATAAAGATAAACATATATGGTCTGCCGTGACTTATGCTTTTGTTAATGCAGTGCCTCATTAGGGATTAAAGCAGTGAGGGAACTACTGAAATATATATTTCAGTAGTTCCCTCGTCTTTAACTTAATATTATTATAATTTAGTAGCTAATCTAGTTTTGTATCTGCTGTAGCTTTAATAAAGATACATCCAAAATACTTGTTTTAAATGGTATGGTACTTAAATCCAAATCCTTATTATTAAACATATCCTTTGTTAATGGATAAACATATATACATATTTTAGTTGCTTTTTCATTTAGTTTAATAGTATCCTCTAAAAAGTTGCTATTAGCAGATGCGATGGTATCTACTTTTAAAGAATGGTTGTCTTGATCTTTTGCTACAACTTTAATTGCGGCTACATTATTATTACCTCGCAAAACTATATTAAAATCCATTAAGGTTTTATTGAAAAATAAAGCATTCATTATGCTGTAATCTATTGAATAATTAGTTCCTTTTACACTTAGAGTGTCATTATAATGTATATTGCGCACATTTGTTGATTCCATTGTGATTTTTTTATCTTCTTGAGAAGACCCAACTTTTTTACCACATATAAACGATAATATTATAGCAATAATTATCAAGGGTATATATATTTTTTGTGTATTATTGCCAGTCATTCTATTTCATCAATTCCTTTCTATTTGTTCTGTTTTCTTTAAGAAAAATCTAATCATTTTGTAAGTTTAAAAAATATTTCTATTCTATTACTACATCATGTTTTTTCTAGGAACATATATTCAACTATAAGTCTATCTAATTGTTGGCTTATAGTTAACTTTTCTATATTCACTTCACGTTCATCAATTGTACAGCACATTTCATTTAAAATATCTCTCAATGTATCAATAGATGTCTCGAGTTTCTGCTGTTTTAAAAGTCGCAATGTTTCGTCCATCATAAAAACACCTCTCAATTTATTCTACGAAATTAATCAATTTCATAAAATATGTATTTTTTTATTAAGGTATATACTGACTTAATTTTAAATTCTTACTCTCTTTTTAGTATCGGTCAAAACATCTTATAATTTAGTATAAAATTAAAATAAGAATCTATAAAAATAATATTTTAGAAATATTGGTTTACCCAATTCATAGAAATCCATTTTTGAAAATAGATTATAAGGGTTTTGATAATGTTTGCTATGTTGCAAAAATGAAACATAATTTAAAAAATGCAAAAAGAAAACCGATTTAGGATAAATGGGAGATCTACTAGGTCTTATTGCTTTATATAAGATGAAATCAAAGTATTTGTTGCTTTTATGCAACGAATACTATTCTAACTAATTTATATATGAAAACGATTATAGTAATTTTTATTAAAAAATATTTGTGAAAACAATGGCATTAAACTATTAAAATACTAAGTAGACTGTATGGATGTGCATTTGAACTGGAATGTTTTAAAATAAAATCATTTCTATACAACTTTGGCATAGGTATTGCTATATATAAAGTATAAATTATAAAGTAACGTAAGTAGAAAAATATATATGAGAAGGGAATGATTTTAATGGGATTAATGACTGGAGAACAATACGTAGAAAGTCTTAGAGAATTGAATTTAAAAGTTTATATGTTTGGGGAAAAAATAGAAAATGTAGTGGACAACCCTATAATTCGTCCATCTATGAACTCAGTTAAAATGACTTATGATTTAGCACAGATGCCAGAATATGAAGATTTATTAACATCTACTTCAATACTTACAGGTAAAAAGATTAACAGATTTGCAAACATTCATCAAAGCACAACAGACCTAGTTAAAAAAGTTAAAATGCAAAGATTATGTGGACAGAAAACGGCTTCATGTTTCCAAAGATGTGTTGGAATGGATGCATTTAATTCTGAATATAGTACAACTTTCGAAATTGATAAAGCTTATGGAACAAAATATCACGAAAATTTTACAAAGTTTTTAACTTATATTCATGAAAATGATTTAATAGTAGATGGAGCAATGACAGATCCAAAGGGAGACAGAGGTCTATCAATTACAAAACAAGAAGATCCAGATATGTATCTACGCGTAGTTGAAAGAAGAGCTGACGGCATTGTAGTTCGTGGAGCAAAAGCTCATCAAACTGGTATTTGTAATTCTCATGAAGTTTTAGTTATGCCAACTATGGCTATGAGACCAGAAGAAAAAGATTATGCAGTATCATTTT
>Ga0209430_1002999_pt1 | contig 10202 bp, 11 predicted proteins | sample BarGraIncub1133A_FD_184504 | JGI IMG/M metagenome (GOLD analysis project Ga0209430, IMG submission 184504) | Arctic peat soil microbial communities from Barrow, Alaska - Barrow Graham LP Incubations 11-33A (SPAdes) (version 2) | ecosystem: Environmental > Terrestrial > Soil > Wetlands > Peat... | reverse complement strand
AATTTTCAGCCTTATGACCATATCCTTCGGAGCATTAGTGGGTAAACGTTATGCGGCAGTGTTTTTAGGAGACAAGGCAACAATCATTTCAGGCCTGCTGTTGTTGGCTGTCGGAGTGTACCAAATACTAATTTAAAAGGTTTAGAAATGAAATAAAACTGGTTTCCTAATTTTACAAAAGTCAATCTACTAATATTTCCTTATTGACAAAATTTTATATTGGCTGTACTCTATTATTAAATTAAATATCTACCCTTAAACCGTTGAAGTGGAGATAACGATGGAAGGGATGACCAAATATATTTATTATTTGATCATTCCTCAAGTGCACTTACAGAGAGTGAGGAAAGCTGAGAGCCTCGCAGAACGCAGTACATCAAATGGACCACTGAGGGCGCAGTCAAATGAAGGATTTTCTTTCAGAATACTCTGCGACGCACACATGCGTTATATGTGAGAAATATGTTTGTATTTCTGTAAAGAGTGTAAGGTTTCTTTTTCTTACAAAACAAGGTGGCACCGCGGGTGAATTATACACTCGTCCTTGACTATTTTAGTCAATGGGCGGGTGTTTTTATTTTGCCAAAATGTGTTGTGACAAGTATTAACAAGTAAGAGAGCAGAATCTTATATTTTTTAAAAGGAGTGGTGAACATGTACAAACCAAGTCTGAGTGAAGTAAAGCAGTTATCTGAGGGCTATACAATAATCCCAGTAAGCTGCGAAATATTTGCCGACATCAAAACCCCTATTGCTGTACTTCAAAGTATTAAGGCAATAAGTAATCAGTATTATCTTTTAGAAAGCGTCGAGAGCGGTGAAAAATGGGGTCGATACTCATTTCTAGGCTTTGATCCAATAGTTGAATTAAAGTGTAAGGATGGTGTTCTTGAAATCAAAGGAACCGCTTCAACAAAGGTTGTTACAACCGACCCGAACAGCTATATAAGATCTATTCTAGCTAAATACAAAAGCCCTAGGCTCGGCTTTTTGCCGCCTTTCACAGGAGGCTTTGTAGGGTACTTCGCATATGACTATATCAAGTATAGCGAAGGAACTTTGAAGTTTGATGGAATTGACAACACTAAGTTCTATGATGTAGATTTAATGCTGTTTGATAAGGTGATAGCCTTTGACCATTTTAAGCAAAAAATTATTGTGATAGTAAATGTCAAAACTGATAATCTTGAAGCTAATTATTCCGATGCAGTGAGAGAGCTTGATAATATAGTCAAGCTGATAAAGAGCTCTACACCAAATCACTCTTCCCCTTCAAGACTTTTATCACCCTTTAAGCCTGTTTTTAGCAAAGAGGAATATTATGAAATGGTAACTAAAATAAAGCAGCATATCTACGAGGGAGACATATTTCAGGCCGTTCCATCAAACCGCAGGTCAGCACAGTTTGAAGGAAGTCTCTTTGATACCTATAGAGTACTTCGAACTACTAACCCCTCACCCTATATGTTTTTCGTAAAGTTTGATGATATTGAAATCACTGGTACTTCTCCGGAAACCCTTATCAAACTGGAGGATGGAAACATATCAACCTTCCCTATAGCAGGCACAAAGCCAAGAGGCAGCTGCGACGAAGAAGATTCCCAGTTGATAGAGCAGCTGCTAAGCGATGAAAAGGAGCTAGCTGAACACAATATGTTGGTTGATCTAGGTCGAAATGACTTAGGAAGAATAAGTGAATTTGGAACTGTTGAGGTAAAAGATTACTTAAGCATCCGCAAATTTTCACATGTCATTCACATAGAGTCAAAGGTTGTAGGCAAGCTTCGCAAGGGTCTTGACCAACTTGATGCTATATCGGCGCTACTTCCAGCTGGCACTCTTTCAGGTGCGCCAAAAATACGCGCCTGCCAAATAATAAATACTGTCGAAGGACATCGCCGCGGCATATATGGAGGTGCTATCGGATACATTGATTTCACTGGAAATATGGATACCTGTATTGCTATCAGAATGGCTGTTTTAAAGGATAGCACCGTATATGTTCAAGCTGGTGGGGGCATCGTTGCAGATAGTGTTCCTGAAAGTGAGTTTATAGAGACAACTAACAAGGCACAAGCAATTATTAATGCGCTGGAGTTCTCTGGAAGGGGGATTAAGTAATGATATTACTAATTGATAACTATGATAGCTTTTCCTATAACCTTTATCAGCTTGTTGGTGTGATAAATAATGATATTCGGGTAATTAGAAATGATGAGCTCACAATACCTAAAATCGAAGCTTTGCAGCCTTCACATATCATTATATCTCCAGGTCCCGGACGTCCTAGGGATGCAGGTATATGTGAAGAGGTTATCTCCTGTTTTTGTAGCAAAGTGCCTATTTTAGGTGTATGTCTTGGGCATCAAGCCATTTGTGAGGTCTTTGGTGCTACGATCACCTATGCTAAAGAGCTGATGCATGGCAGGAAAAGCTTGATTCACATTGCAAATGGTAGTTCTCTTTTTAGGAACCTCCCTCCTATCATTGATGGTGCGAGATATCACTCGCTTGCTGTAGCACGTGAAACCCTGCCCGATGGGCTTCTAGTCATTGCTGAAGACAGCAGCGGAGAAGTCATGGGCGTTAAGCATAAAGACTTCGATGTATATGGAGTTCAATTTCATCCTGAATCAATATTAACTCCAAACGGAAAAACCATTATAGAAAATTTTCTAAGAATTGGTGGTGATGCAAAATGATACAAGAAGCTATTTATCAAGTAATAAACAAGCAAAATCTTGATCTTCAGCATACAAGATTGGTAATGGAAGAAATTATGGAGGGTCGTGCTACAAATTCTCAGATAGGCGCCTTCTTAACTGCTATGCGAATGAAGGGCGAAACCATAGAGGAAATCACTGCCTGTGCAAGTGTAATGCGAGAGAAATGTACCCGCATCACTCCAAAAATGGACGTACTGGACATTGTTGGTACTGGAGGAGATGAAGCTAACACCTTCAATATTTCAACAGTCTCAGCCTTTGTTGTAGCAGCAGGCGGAGTCCCGGTTGCAAAGCACGGCAATCGCTCTGTTTCCAGCAAATGTGGAAGTGCAGATTTGCTAGAGGCACTTGGAATAAATATTGCTTTGAATGCTGAGCAAAGCGCACAGTTACTGGATAAAATCGGCATGTGCTTTATGTTTGCGCCAACCTATCATGCTTCGATGAAGTATGCTGCTCCAGTTCGTAAAGAGCTGTCAATAAGAACTATTTTCAATATATTAGGCCCTCTTGCCAATCCCGCAGGAGCAAATATGCAGCTATTAGGCGTATATGATGAAAATTTGGTTGAACCTCTTGCAAGAGTGCTATGCAACCTAGGAGTAAAGCGGGCGATGGTGGTACACGGACACGATGGACTTGATGAGGTCACTCTCTGCGATACCACTACTATATGTGAGGTAAACAATGGAGATCTAAATAGCTTCTTCCTCTCTCCTGAACAGCTGGGCTTAAAAAGATGCTTGTCAAAAGACCTAGTGGGTGGCCTGCCAAAGGAAAATGCTCAAATCGCAATTGACATCTTGTCTGGGGAAAAAGGTCCAAAGCGAGATGTTGTGGTTTTAAACTCTGCCATATGCCTATATATGTCGTATAATCAAGTAACCTTAAGAGAATGCGTGAAAATGGCTGAAAAGCTCATAGACAGTGGAGCTGCTCGAGAACAGCTTGATAAATTTATTCAGCTGTCAAATGGGTGTTGAAATGGAGGCTAAAATGATACTAGATAAAATTGTTGAACATACAAAGCTAAGGCTTGAAGCACTAAAAGCAATCAATTCTCTTGCTGTGGTAAAAGCAGCTGCTCTGATGTTTCAAACATATATTCCCTTTGCCTTTGAAAATGCTTTAAAAACAAGAGATATTGCTTTCATATGCGAGGTAAAAAAGGCCTCTCCCTCAAAGGGAATTATTGCAGAGCATTTTCCATACCTTCAAATTGCCAAAGAATACGAAAAGGCTGGAGCTAATGCAATATCTGTCCTCACTGAGCCCCATTTTTTCATGGGAAGTGAGGAATATTTAACGGAAATCAAGAAAACTGTAAATATCCCTGTACTTCGCAAGGATTTTACTATTGACCCTTACCAGATTTACGAGGCTAGTTTAATTGGTGCTGATGCAGTTCTTCTCATATGTTCCCTACTTAATACTGAGCACTTGAAGGAATATATAAAAATTGCCGACGCTTTGGGGCTTTCCTGCCTGGTGGAGGCTCATGATGAAATAGAAATCAGCAGTGCATTAGCTGCAGGTGCACGGATTATAGGTGTCAATAATCGTAATCTGAAAACCTTCGAGGTTGATATTAACACCAGCGTAAAACTTAGGGAGCTTGTGCCCAAAGAAAAAATATTTGTTTCAGAAAGCGGCATAAAAACACAGGAGGACATCTCTTTGCTATTCCAAAATGGTACAAATGCAGTGCTGATAGGTGAAGCTCTGATGAGAAGTAGCAATATTGAGGCTGAGATGACATGCTTGAAATCAAGGTCAAAAGAAAGGTCAAAAGCAAGGTCAGAAGATTAGTGAATAGTGAATAATGAAAAGTGAATAGTTATTGTACGTCGGCTGAGGCCGACTGAATTTAGAAGTCAAGAGCTAAGTGGTGTGGAGGTAATTTATGACTAAGATTAAGATTTGTGGTTTGACTAGAATGCTCGATATTGAATATGTGAATGACGCCTTGCCAGATTATATTGGTTTCGTTTTTGCTAAAAGTCGCAGACAGGTAAGCCCAGAAACTGCAGCTCAGCTAAAAAGTGTGTTGGATAGCAGAATTATAGCTGTAGGAGTCTTTGTAAACGAAAACATAAACGTGGTTGCTCAGCTATGCAGTCGTGGAATTATCGACATTATCCAACTTCATGGCGATGAAAATGAAGAGTATATAAGGGCTCTATATCAGGAGGTAAACAAACCAATTATAAAAGCTATCCGAGTTAAGACTGCGGATTCTTTAACGAGCATCGGGCATCTTCCCTGTGACTTCCTGCTTTTGGATACCTATTCAGAAAAGCAGTATGGTGGAACAGGCAAAACCTTTGACTGGAAATTTGCCAAGAGTATTAATAAGCCTTTCTTTCTTGCAGGTGGAATATTCCCAGGAAATGCAAAAGCAGCGATAGAAAATGCCAAACCCTACTGCCTGGATATCAGCAGCGGAGTTGAAACAAATGGTTTAAAGGATATAAATAAGATTATACAACTAGTAAACGAAATAAGGAGTGTGAGATAAATGTCAAAAGGAAGATATGGTAAGCACGGGGGCCAATATATCCCTGAAATACTGATGAACGCAATTATTGAACTTGAAGATAGCTATAACTACTACAAAAATGATTACAATTTCAATCAAGAGTTGACTTCCCTCTTGAGAGAATATGCTGGAAGGCCTTCCCTGCTGTACTTCGCCAAGAAAATGACGGAGGACTTAGGTGGTGCAAAGATTTATCTCAAAAGGGAGGATCTGAACCATACCGGCTCTCATAAAATAAACAACGTTTTAGGGCAGGTTTTACTGGCTAAAAAGATGGGCAAAAAACGTGTTATCGCTGAGACAGGGGCTGGTCAGCATGGTGTAGCAACTGCTACAGTAGCTGCCTTGATGGGTCTAGAGTGTGAAATATTTATGGGGCTAGAGGACACTAAGCGTCAAGCACTAAATGTTTTCAGAATGGAGCTTTTGGGAGCAAAGGTTCACGCTGTCACTAGCGGTACACAAACGCTAAAGGATGCAGTAAATGAAACTATGCGCGAATGGGCTTCACGTATTGAGGACACTCACTATGTTCTGGGCTCAGTTATGGGGCCACATCCCTTCCCCACCATGGTACGAGATTTTCAGAGCGTCATTGGAAAAGAGGTAAAAGAGCAATTGCTTGAAAAAGAAGGCAGTCTCCCCGACGTTGCTATTGCATGTGTTGGCGGTGGAAGCAATGCTATTGGACTTTTTTACGATTTCATAGATGACCCATCAGTTGAGCTGATTGGTTGTGAAGCAGCTGGAAAAGGTATTGATACTGATTTCCATGCTGCAACAATCGCAAAAGGCCAGCTAGGCATATTTCATGGCATGAAGTCATATTTTTGTCAAGATGAGCATGGTCAGATTGCACCTGTTTATTCAATATCTGCGGGGCTTGACTATCCTGGTATTGGCCCCGAGCATGCACACCTGCATGATACTCGTCGCGCGAAGTATGTCCCAATTACAGATGCAGAAGCAATCAATGCATTTGTATATCTCTCAAAGACCGAGGGAATTATTCCAGCAATAGAAAGCTCACATGCTGTTGCCCACGCCATGAAGCTAGCGCCTAAAATGGATTCCGACAAAATAATTGTTATCTGTCTTTCAGGGCGCGGTGACAAGGATGTTGCAGCAATAGCAAAATACATGGGGGTGAACATAAATGAGTAATATTAAAAACGCATTTGCAAATGGCAAAGCTTTCATAGGATTTCTTACAGCAGGCGATCCCTCCCTTGATAAGACTGAGGAATTTATACTTTCAATGGTGAGTGCTGGAGCTGACTTAATAGAGATAGGCATACCTTTCTCTGACCCAATTGCTGAAGGCGTGGTTATACAGAGAGCCAATATAAGAGCATTATCTGTTGGTACAACCTTAGACAAGGTATTTGAAATGGTTAAAGCTGTACGATTAAAAACTCAAGTCCCCATAGTTTTCTTGACCTATCTCAATCCTGTATTCACATATGGGTATGACCATTTTTTCAGGAAATGCAGTGAGAATGGCATAGACGGTGTAATAATTCCGGATGCTCCTTTTGAGGAAAAAGGTGAGCTTTTGCCTTTTAGTGAAAAATATGGAGTTGATATTATTACATTGATTGCCCCAACCTCTCTGGAGCGGATTGCAAAAATAGCAAGCACCGCACAAGGCTTTGTTTACTGCGTTTCTTCAATGGGTGTAACAGGAGTTCGTAGTGAACTAAAAACAGACCTAACTTCCATTTTATCTGCAGTCAAGGCAGTTACAACGGTCCCTATTGCTGTAGGTTTTGGTATCTCTACCCCTCAGCAGGCCTCTGAAATAAGTGCTAATTCTGAAGGTATTATTGTGGGCAGCGCTATAGTGAAAATAATAGAAGAGTATGGAGATAATGCAGCAAAGCCTCTTTACGAGTATATTCGAGCTATGAAGAAGGCTATAGGTTCTTAGAAAAGTATATTGTGAAAAACCAAAGGAGTATTAGCAAAATATTATTCCGCTAATACTCCTTATTTTGTCAATCACTAAATCTGCTTAGTCCTTATGGAAGCTTGTTTCCTGCTGCCCTATATATTTCGTACCACTCAGGTCTTGTAATCGTGATATCTGAAGCCTTACAAATATCCTTCAAACGAGCCGCATTTGTTGTACCTACGATTGGCTGCATCTTAGCAGGATGCCTTAATAGCCAGGCAATTGCGATTGCGGTATTTGGAACACCTTTAGCCTCTGCTATCTCATCGATTTTTTTATTTAGCTCTGGAAACTTATCATTATTTAAGAAAACGCCCTCAAAAAAACCATACTGGAAAGGGGACCAGGTCTGAATAGTAATGTCCTTTAAGCGGCAATAGTCTAAGATGCTGCCATCTCTGTTTACAGAACCATCTATTTGCATATTAACATTTATTCCTGCATCTATCATCCCAGTGTTAGTAATACTTAACTGCAACTGGTTAATTATGATTTTCTGGTTTAAATATCTCTTTAGCAACTCAATCTGCATTGGATTTTGATTACTGACTCCAAAGTTTCTGACCTTGCCACTACTGTGAAGGATTGAGAAAGCTTCCGCAACCTCTTCGGGTTCTACAAGTGCATCAGGGCGATGTAGTAGCAGAACGTCAATATAATCAGTCTGTAGGCGTTTCAAACTACCTTCAACAGCATCTAAGATATTCTCTTTTGAAAAATCCCAATATCCATTCTTTATTCCACATTTTGTTTGCAAAATGAATTTCTCGCGTATACTTGGACGCATGTCTATCGCTTGAGCAAATACTTCCTCAGATTTTCCACCGCTATAAATATCAGCATGATCAAAGAAGTCAATTCCCTCTTCTAAAGCTGTATTGATAAGTATTGATGCATCCTTTTTTGAAAGCTCTGTGATTCTCATGCACCCAAGAGAAATCTCAGAAGCGCTAATCTCGCCGTTACCGATATTGATTCTTTTCATTAAAAACACCTCATTAAATTTTTTTTATAAGTATTTCATTCTAACTCTGTTAAAAGATTCGTCATATATAGTATATTTAAAGTTTATACCTTAGAGCATACTGTAAGTCAATAACATAATTATATGTATTATAATAAATTAAAATATTTTACTTGACCTAGCGTATAATCTAAGGTGTAATTTAAGTATGAGTTTTGATTTTTTGAAGGGAGATTATTACTATGGAGTATAAAATTAAACAGGCAGCAGAAAAGATGAGCCTCACCGCATATACACTTCGTTATTATGATAAAGAAGGTTTGCTACCATTTGTGGAGAGAGATAATGCAGGTAATCGTTTATTCACCGAGAACGATATAGAACGTTTGGGAGTTATTTGTTGTTTAAGAAATACAGGTATGCCAATCAGGCAGATAAAGCAATTCATCCAATGGTCTTTAGAGGGTGATGAAACGCTTGAAACGCGTAGACAAATGCTTATTGAACATCGTAAAGAAGTATTGAAACAAATCGATGAATTAAATCATAATCTTGAAAAAATCCATCATAAAATAAATTATTATGATGGATGCTGTGAAAAATATAATAAGTAGAAACATATTTATACCACTATACCTTAAAGAAAAATGATAGTATTATAAAAGCAGGAAGCTCAGCCGCTAAATACTTTGAAGAAGGTGTTAGTCGGATTATTACTTGATTAGTTAAGGTAAACTCAAATTTCGAGTAAATTTTGAGATTGAGTTTGAGCTATTGTATTATAGCGATTATGCATATCTGTCATTTTTTTATAAACAGCGTCAACTACTGCACTGGTTTTTCTGTAAGCAGTAGAAAACAGTATATTGTATCGGTTCAGATATTTTGTAGCAAAACCACGTGCGGCACGGTTTCTTTCTTTTATAACACTGTGGAAGTTATTCACAGTGTTGATATTAAAAAAACTATCCTCATCATTATTTGCGTTCAACACAGAACATTTCCCGCTTTCATTAAGTATCCCATATGCTTTTGCGCCGTCGGACAAGATCACAGTTCCGCTATTTACACGCTCTCCAAAAACTTGATTAACATCGTCTTTCCCGGCGGTTCCCCGGTTTACGGCGACTGCCACCGCTGCACCGTCGCGTTCTACACCAGAGCATACGCAGATATATTCGTTTGACAATCCCGGGTTTTTTGCGACAGCTCCGTGTTTTCTGGGTTTTCTCCAAAATCCATCGGGAAGTTTTTTGCCTTTGTAACTCTCAAGAATATAGGTTTCATCAGCTTCGCAAATGCCGGAAAGTTGCGTAGGATTTGCAATTTCTTCCTGCTCTAAACAAAACAGAATTTTATGGCGCATATTGAATACAGTTTCGTGGTGCAAATCCAAACTTTCCGCAGTTCTGTCAATAGAAACGCCGTTTATTGTATCGCATATAACCTGTTTCCATACTGCTTCGCCGCTATGTGAATTTTCCATAGCGGTTTTTGTTGTTTCTACAAAGCTTTTACCGCAACTTTTACAAATATACGCTTGTTTTCCGTGCCCGCGCCCGTTTTTGATGACGTTTTCCAAGCCACAATGAGGGCAACCGGGAACCTTTGTTCGATCTTCTTTGTCTATTTCTGATTGTATCTCCCGTATCTTTTCTAAAGCTTTTTCCACACCTTTTTCAGGCATCCGTTTCAAAATTTCAATCGCTTCGGACAGTGAGTTATTCATTGCGCTCTCCTTCGCATTTTTTTCTTATTGTAACATAACTTGCTATCATTAATCAAGTAATTTTACGACTAACACCTAAAAGAAACCTGCTTTTTCTTTGATTTAACACTTCTCATATTTGGGTATTTGTGGTATAATAAGGTATCAAATATAAGGATGTGATGGTGAAATGAAGTATCATGAAACACAGGATTATTCGTTCCTTCTAGATCAAAACCATTTTATATATGATCATAGAGAGGACCAAAAAACCTTGCATATTTATGTTAAGTCAAAACCGCATAGTTGCA
>Ga0209430_1002998_pt1 | contig 10203 bp, 9 predicted proteins | sample BarGraIncub1133A_FD_184504 | JGI IMG/M metagenome (GOLD analysis project Ga0209430, IMG submission 184504) | Arctic peat soil microbial communities from Barrow, Alaska - Barrow Graham LP Incubations 11-33A (SPAdes) (version 2) | ecosystem: Environmental > Terrestrial > Soil > Wetlands > Peat... | reverse complement strand
ATCTTTTCCCGCCAGAGGCTGCGCAGTTCCGGCTTGCCGGCGGGAGGCGCGTAAGGAAAGATATCCTTGGGATCGAAGGCGGAGAGCTTGTCCTGGATGCAGGAAAGGAACATCGGGCCGCCGTTTTCCGTGGCGATGCCGATGGTGGCGTTGAATTTATGGGCTTTTTCCTTGGCTTCCGCCGACTGGGTCAGAATACCCTTGGGGAAGAAGAGGTTCTTGCCGAGATCGGACAGCATCTCCAAGACATGCGGGTTGTGCTGGGCAAGAGAATCGTTTAATTCTGCGGCCAACGGGTTCATTAATTTCCTCCTGGAAGGTGGTTGTGATAGCGCCCGGCACGGCGATCCGTGCCTGAGCCAAAGTCCTCGACTGACCATTAGACCAGCTTCACGCCCGACTTGTCAACGGGAATATGGGGTTTGGTGGAAAAATAACCTGAACTTTTCGGTACCTGCTGGATCTTAATTTCAGACCGCGCCGAATCCCCTTGCACCGTCAAAATCTCCTCACACCGACGGGGGGAATGGCCAGGTGCATGGATCCCAGCGGCCCTTATCTGCCGAGCAGCATCTTCATGAGGCGGAAACCCTCGGGTACCAGTAGGCTCGCGGCGGCGGCGGAGAACTCGTCGTAGCCCGCCACCCCCTGCTTTTCCTCTTCCTCGCCGCTGTAGATGACGAACGGCACCGGGTCCGAGGTGTGAGTCATGAGGGCCACCGGGGTCGGATGGTCGGGCGCGCAGAGGATCCGATAGGCGCCGAACTGCTTGATCCCCTCCAGCACGGGCCCCACGACCTGCTCGTCAAAGGATTCGATCGCCTGGATCTTGTCGAGGAGGTTCCCGGAGTGGGACGCCTCGTCGGGCGCTTCCACGTGCACGAAAACGAAATCCTTCTCCTTGAGCGCCTCGAGCGCGGCTGCCGCCTTTCCCCTGAAGTTGCTGTCCAGGTAACCGGTGGCGCCCGGAACCTCGATGATATCAAGCCCCGCATAGACGCCGATCCCCTTCAGGAGGTCAACGGCGGAAATGACGGCGCCGGTAAGGCCGAACCGGGTGCGAAAATCCTCCATGACCGGGGCCTTCCCCTGCCCCCAGAGCCAGATGGAGTTGGCCGCCGTCTCTCCCCTCTCGGTGCGCCGCTTGTACTGCGGATGGTTATGGAAAATCATCTGCGAGCTGTTCATGAGGTTGATGAGACGCTCAGCACCCTCGCCCTTGGGGAGGTAGCTGATGATGTCCTTCCCGGTGATGTCGTGCGGGGGGGTCGCCTCGATCTGGGTCCTGCCGCCGTGCCAGACCATGAGATGCCGGTAGCTGACGCCGGGGTGAAAGGAAAACTCCTGGTCGCCCAGACTGCGCTGCAGTTCCTCGACAAGCTCCCGGCCGTCCGCGGTGGAGATATGGCCGGCGGAGTAGTCCTCCATGATCAGCCTGCCGCCCCGGGCCTCGAGGGCCACCAGGTTGATCCGGAAGGCGACGTCGTCCGGGCCAAGAGCCACCCCCATGCTGGCCGCCTCCAGCGGAGAACGACCGGTATAGCACTCAACCGGGTCGTAACCGAACATCGAGAGGTTCGCCACGTCGCTTCCCGGCGGGTAGCCAGCCGGCACGGTCTGCGCCAGGCCGAGCAGGCCGCGCCGCGCCATGAAATCCATGTTGGGGGTCTTCGCTGCCTGCAGCGGAGTTTTGCCGTCCAACTCCGCTATCGCCTGGTCCGACATGCCGTCGCCCAGCAGTACCACATACTTCATGAAAATGTCCCTTTTGTATCCCGATTAGTTAATCAGCAGCCATGCTCTATTTAGCATCCGGGGGAAGGTCTCCCGCAGCGGAGCGGCACTCAAAACTCAAAACTCAAAACCTAGCCGTCCCGCCCCTACCCTCTCGGGTGGAACTGGACGTGCAACTGCTTCAGCCTCTCCCGGGTCACGTGGGTGTAGATCTGGGTGGAGGAGAGGTCCGCGTGCCCCAGCATGATCTGCACGCTCCTCAGATCCGCGCCGTTGTCCAGCAGGTGGGTCGCAAAGGAGTGGCGCAAGGTATGCGGCGAGATGTTGCTGCGCACCCCCGCTTGCAGGGCCCTCTTCTTCACGATGTTCCAGAAGGCCTGGCGCGTCATCCCTTTTCCCAGGCGGCTCAGGAACAGGCGCGAGCTGGTGCCACCCTTCAGCAGCTCGCCGCGCGCCAGAGCGAGGTAGCGGCTGACCGCCTTGCAGGAGCTTTCCCCCATCGGGACCAGCCTCTCCTTGTCCCCCTTGCCGATTGTCATCAGGTAGCCGGCCGAAACGTTCACCTCGGCGACCGCGAGCCCCACCAGCTCGGAAACCCGCAGGCCGGTCGCGTACAAAAGTTCCAGCATCGCGGCGTCCCTGAGCTCGATGGCGCCGGTCCCAAGCGGCGCGGCGAGGAGCGCCTCCACATCCCTGCAGCTCAGCACCCTGGGGAGCTTCTGCACCCCCTTGGGCGCCTCGATGATGGAGGTGGGGTTCGTCTCGCAGTAACCCTCGACCACCAGGAATCGGTGCAGCATCCGCAGGGCGGAAAGCGCCCGCGCCCGGCTGCGGGGAGCGATCCCCTCGCCTTTCAGATGGGCGAGATAGCCAGCCACGTCGGTCGGCCGGATCTGGGAGGGGGTACGCTCACCTAGGTACCCCAGGTAGCGCGTCAGGTCGCGGCTGTAGGCCTCCACCGTATTGGCCGCGGCCCCCTTCTCCACCAGGAGGTAGTTCAGAAAAAGGTCGAGGAATCTGTCCATTAGCTGTCGATGGCTGCCAGGAGTTCCCGACGGATCTCCTCCAGCTTTTCCGCCTCAATGATCTTCTGTCCGAAAATGTCCTTCACGTAGAAAACGTCAGCCACCTGGTCCACCTTGGTGGAGATCTTCGAAACCCCGATGTAGAGCCCAAGCATGGTGAGCGTGCTGGTGATCGAGTAGAGAAGCCCCACCTGGTCATGGGCGTAGATGTCGATGACCGTGTAATCGGAGGAGACCTCGTTGTCGATATCCACCCGGGCGGGAACCGTGGGCTTCGCCTTCTCGGTCAGAATGCCGGGGCGGTGCCGCTTTGCCACCAGCGCGCTCACCCGCACCTCGCCCTTCAGCACCTGCCCCAGGTCCGACTCCAGCCGGGCCCAGCGGTTCTCGTCGGTGATGACGAAACCCTGCGGGGAGTTAACCTGGAGGATGTCCAGCACCTTTTCGTTGCTGTTGGTGTGGATCTGGGCTCCGAGGATGTTCATGCCGTTTGCCGCCATCACCCCCGTTATCATGGAGAAGAGACCCGGCACGTCGAAGGTGCAGACGGTGCAGTTGGTGTACCCCTTGTCGGTCTCGTGGGAAAGCTTGAGCACCAGCGGGTTGCCGTCCGACAGCAGCAGCAGGGTCCTCACATGTCCGGCGATCACCTCGGGGGCGTAGGAGAGCAGGTGGCGCGTGGAGAGGGACTGCAGCTCGTCCTTCACCTGCTGGACCGGGTAATCGCCGCCCAGAAGATCGGCGACCGCCCGCTTCACCCGCCGCACCTGGTCTCCGGAGGCCTCCAGCTTGAAATCGCCCCTCTCGAGAACCTGGAACGCCTTCTCGTAGAGCTCCTGCAAAAGGAGCCCCTTCCACTCGGTCCAGACCTCGGGGCCCACCGCCTTGATATCCGCGTAGGTGAGGAGGTAGAGCATCTTCAGGTTCTCGCTCTTCTCCATCTGGCGGGCGAACTGAATGATCATCCGCTCGTCGTGCAGGTCGCGGCGCTGGGCGATGTGGGCCAGGAGCAGGTGGTTTCTCACCAGGAACTGCAGCCTTTCACCGTCTTCCTTGGAAAGCCCCATGCGGCGCGCGACGGTCCGGGAGAGCTCGGCCCCCACCTCGGCATGGCCGCCTCCGGCCCCTTTGCCGACATCGTGCAGCAGCACCGCCAAAAGCAAAAGCCAGCGCTTGTCCACCTCAAGGGCGAGTCGGGTCAAAAGCGGCAGGGTCTCGCGGTGCTCGCCGCGCCAGAGCTTGGCGATCTCGTCCACCGCGAACAGGGTGTGGGTATCGACCGTGTAGATGTGATAAACGTCGTGCTGCACCTTGCAGTAGATCCGCTCGAATTCCGGGAGGAAACGGTTCAGAAAGCCGAGATGATGCATCTGCTGCAGCGTCTGCGCGACCCCCTTCTCGGACTGCAGAATCCTGAAGAAGGAGGCGTTCACCTCCTTGGAGCGCCGGAACTTGTCGTTCACCAGGTCGAGGTTTTCCCTGATCAGCCCCTTGGTGGTGAAACCGATGGCGACCCCCTGCTTCTGGGCGTACTCGAAGATCCGGATCAGCCGTGTCGGGTCCTTGGCGATCACGGACTCGTCCGGGACCACGAGCTCCCCCTTCATCACGTAGAACCCCTCGCCCACGGGCCTTCTGGTGAAGTAACCGAGTATCTTGAGCGCCCCCTCCTCCCTCTGGCTGCACTTGGTGATCATGAGCGAGCTGAAGTGCTCCACGCGACCCGCGTGCAGGTAGAAGTCCTGCATGAACTGCTCGACCGCCAGGGTCTTGCCGCGATCCTCGTAGCCGAAGAAGCGCGCCATGGAGGTCTGGGCCTCGAAGGTGAGCTGGTCGTTCTTTCTGGAGGAAAGATAATGCAGTTCGTTCCTGATGCGCCAGAGGTAGTTGAGGGAGCTCAGGTACACGGCGAGTTCCTCCTCCGAGAGCACCCCCTTGATGACCAGTTCGCGCGGCTCGTCCACCTTGTACTTGATCTTCGCGACCCACATCGCCGTGTGCAGGTCGCGCAAGCACCCCTCGCCCTCCTTGATGTTCGGCTCCAGGATGTAGACGCTGGAGCCGTACTTCTGGCGCCTTTTCCTCAGTTCGTCCAGCTTCTCGGCGATGAAGGCGTCGCTCCTCTTGGCAAGGACCTGGGTCACCATCACCTTTTTCAGCTCACGGAAAAGCTGCTCGCTACCGGTCAGGAGCCGCGCGTCGAGCAGCGCCGTCTTCACCGTAACGTCGCCCCCCGCCATCTCGACGCAGTCGGCAAGGGTGCGGACCGAGTAGCCCACGTCCAGGCGGAGATCCCAGAGGAAATAGAGCAGGCGGTTGGCCACCTCCTCCACCAGCTTGGAATCCTTCCCGCTGTAAAGAAACATGAGGTCGAGATCGGAGTAGGGGTTCAGTTCCCCGCGACCGTAGCCGCCGATGGCGACGAGGGCGAGTTCGCCAGCCTTGCCGCTAATCTGGAGGTCGTCGGAAAGCGCCGTGAAGAGCCGGGTCACCAAGGCGTCCGTCATGGTGGTGATCGACTGGACCACCGAGGCGCCGTCCTCCCCCTCCCGATGCCCCCGCTTCAGCTCCTCGCGGAAGTGTTCGAGGAATTCACGCGCGGCCGCAAGATAGGCCCCCCTCTTCTCCTCGAAGCTCTTGCCGTCCCCCTTCAGGGAGTCGCTCAGATAACCGTTGATGTTTAGCCGCATTACTCTTCCTTGGCGATCCGGACCACCTGCAGGACCCCGGGGAACGCCTCGATGTCGGAGACCGCAAGACTCTCGGTATCGCCGATTACACCGATGATGACCCGGTTCGCCCCCGTCGACTGGTGGATGTCGAAGCCACGATCGATGAGGTACGCCTTTATTTCATCCTGGGCCACTGCATCGGCCTCCTTGCGCATGACTATCAACACTATAAATCCCTCCCGGGTTTCACTGTTCCTCGCTGGTCCGGATACGCTCCAGTCTGCGCGATTCGTCGACCACCCTCTCGAACAACCTGACGATCGCCTGATCGTCCAGTGGCCCCTGGTTCTCGGCGGTCATCCTCAGAAAAATCCGCTTCTCACGTGCCGGGTCGTAAACCGGTAGATCGAGCCCTTTCTTGATTTCGCCGATCAAGAGCGCCAGGGAAGCGCGCTCGTTGAAGATCCTGAGCAACTCGGAGTCGAGCCGGTCTATGTTCTCCCTGATGTCATCGATGGTCATGGCACCCTCAGGACTGCTTTTGGATGAATGTATCACGCTTCCAGTGGACGTCGTCCACCTCCGGGTGATCGATGTTGAAATTGAGCCCCCGCGATTCCTTCCTCGCTTGGGCGCAGGAAACGATGAGCTGGGCGACGGTGGCGATGTTCCTCAACTCGATCAGGTCCGCGGTGACGATGAAGTTCCAGTAATATTCCTCGATCTCCCCCTGGATCAGGTCGATCCGGTGCATGGCGCGCTCCAGCCTCTTGTCGGAGCGCACTATGCCGACGTAGTTCCACATGAAGCGCCTGATTTCGTCCCAGTTCTGGGAGACGACCACCATCTCGTCGCTGTTGGTGGCGGTGCCGCTGTCCCACTCGGGGATGGGCGGCGAGGTGAAGCCGCCGTCCTTCAGGACCTCAACCGCGTGCCGGAAGGCACGTCCGGCGTAGACCGCGGCCTCCAGAAGCGAATTGCTGGCGAGCCGGTTGGCTCCGTGCAGTCCGGTGAAGGCAACCTCCCCGATGGCATAGAGATGCTTCAGGTCGGTCTCGGCGTTGCCATCCACCGCAACGCCGCCGCAAAGGTAATGTGCGGCGGGAACCACCGGGATCAGGTCGCGCGTCATGTCGATTCCGAACTCCAGGCAGGTCTGGTAGATGTTCGGAAAGCGCGAGGTCACGTAACCGGGATCCTTGTGGGTGATATCCAGGTAGACGCAGTCGTCGCCGTAGGTTTTCATCTCGTTGTCAATGGCGCGCGCCACTATGTCGCGCGGAGCGAGATCCTTCAGGGGATGGTAGCGCTCCATGAAAGCGGTGCCGTCGCGGCGGCGCAGGATCGCCCCCTCGCCCCGGACCGCCTCGGAGATCAGGAAGGATCGCGCGGTCGGGTGGTACAGGGTGGTTGGATGGAACTGCATGAACTCCATGTTGGCGACCGTGGCGCCGGCGCGGTAGGCCATGGCGACGCCGTCGCCGGTCGCCACGTCAGGGTTGCAGGAGTAGAGATAGACCTTACCAGCGCCTCCCGATGCGAGCAGGGTGATCCGGGACGCAAAGGTCTTCACGACTCCGGCCCCGATGTCGAGCACGTGGGCTCCCAGACAGCGGTTCGCCGCCTGGCATTTCTTGGCCAGCTTCGATTCGGTGACCAGGTCGATGGCGATATGGTTTTCATGGATGGTGATGTTGGGGTGGGCGCGGGCTGCCTTCACCAGCGCGCGCTCGATCTCGCGGCCTGTGATGTCCTCGGCGTGGAGGATGCGGCGCGCGCTGTGCCCCCCCTCCCGGGTAAGGTCGTAGACGCCGTCACCCTTGGCGTCGCTCTTGGTGAACTGCACCCCCCATTTAATAAGATTGGCGATCACCTGAGGACCTTCCTCTACCACCATCCGGACCACGTCCTCGTGGCAGATTCCGGCCCCGGCGACCAGGGTGTCCTGCACGTGGGCGTCGAAGGTGTCTTCCTCCGAGGATACGGTGGCGATCCCCCCCTGGGCGTAGTTGGTCGCGGATTCCGCTATATCTCGCTTGGTGACCACGGCGACGGTGCCGTAGGCCGCCGCCTGCAGGGCGAAGGAGAGCCCAGCGATGCCGCTGCCGATCACCAGAAAATCACTTTGTACCTTCATGAATCCCCCAATTTGGCTAGATTTGTGGCAGGTTTGCTTCTAAAAACTGGCGAATTATCAATCTCCACCGCTCTTTTGTCAAGGCATTTTGACAGGTTATCCCGCGTTCCAGGCACAATCCCCTTGAGTTATCTCGACTATTGGTCTATACCTCTCAGAGGCGTGTTTAATCTCCAGCCCGCCAAAGGAAGGTATCTCGCTTGAAAGCACGTCCCATCACCTTGATGCTGATACTGATGGCAACGTCGATACCCGCTCGCGCCGACATCTACCGGTATGAGGCTCCCGACGGGACCCTCCACTTCACCGACTGCCCGACCGACAAGCGCTTCAAAGTATTCATGAAGGACATTAAAAAGGATCGCAAGTTGAGGACCGCCTTCAGAATTCCCGGCTTTGCCCGGAACCCGGCGGAATTCGAACCGATCATAACCTCCTGTTCCCGTGAGTTCGGCGTCGACATTTCACTGATTAAGGCGGTGATCCATGCGGAGTCCGGTTACAACCCGAACGCCGTCTCGCCCAAGGGAGCCCAGGGGCTCATGCAGCTGATGCCAAAGACCGCACAGGGCCTCAAGGTCGCAGACTCAATGAACCCCTCCGACAACATCCACGGCGGGGTGCGCTACCTGAAATTCCTGTTGGACACCTTCAAGGGGAACGAGTCGCTGGCTCTCGCCGCCTACAATTCGGGGCTCAGCAGGGTGGCGAAATACGGCTGCATCCCCCCCTACCCGGAAACCCAGAACTACGTAGCGAAGGTTTTGAGCTACAGGAACAGTTACCGATAGCATAAAGGCTCACAGCATGACGAGATCCACCCCCGGCCAGATATTGAACCTGCCGAACATCATCACCATGGCGAGAATTGCTTCCATTCCGCTCCTCTGCCTGCTGCTGCTCTCACCGGAGCGCGAGAACGGCTTCTGGGCGGCGGCGCTCTTTGCAGCCGCCTCTGTAACCGACTGGCTGGACGGCTACCTGGCACGGCGCATGGGGATCGTGACGGTCTTCGGCAAATTCCTCGACCCGATAGCAGACAAGCTGATTGTCATGGCCGCCCTCATCATGATCCTCCCCTTCGACCGCGTGCCGGCCTGGATGGTGCTGGTGATTCTCGGGCGCGAGATGATCATCACGGGACTGCGCAGCATTGCCTCCACCGAGGGGATCGTGATCCCCGCCAGCAACCTCGGCAAATTTAAGACCATTTTTCAGCTGGTGGCTATCATCGCATTACTACTGCATTACGACTACCACTGGTGCTTCTCGATCGATCATCCGCTCTTGATCGTCAACATGCACCACGTCGGGATGTTCTACCTATGGATCGCAACCGTCATCACTATCTGGTCCGGCGCCGACTACCTGAACAAATTCATCAGGGTTATCGCCAAATGACTAATTTTTTCGGTTGACATAGGAAACAAATCGGGATATACATCGTTTCCGGTTCAGCACACAGCAATCGGCGGCGTGGCCAAGTGGTAAGGCAAAGGACTGCAAATCCTTCATCCCCCGGTTCAAATCCGGGCGCCGCCTCCAAAATTTAAAAGGGTTAGCCAATCAAGGCTAACCCTTTTTATTTCCTCAAAAACTCCCGCGTTTTGGATAAGTTTTGATTCCCCATTGAATCGGTTATGGTCCGCTTAGTCACATCACCTCATCGCAATTCCGCATCACCACCAGTTCCCGCCTATCCAGATCCAGCGCCACCAACGCACCATACGCCATTGCACCGTGGATGTAGCAGCCGTTATCGAGCTTAATGTGACTGGTAGCCAGCGATTCCCGGATGACGGAGAGCGGCGTTACGCTGTGGCCGGTGACCAGGATAAGGCCGGCCAGTTTACCACGGTCCACCCAGTAGTCACGAGCCCAGAGTAGATCAACGGGGCTGCTTTCGCCGAGGGGGTCTGCCTTGCGGAAATCAAGCCCAGCGTGAACAAGCAGGTACTCGTCCAGTCGGTGGAAGAGTGGCAGTGATGCCAGAAAGTCGAGGTAATGCTGCGGGATTTCTGTCGGATGTGCCACGCCGAACTCCTGCAGGGTACTACAGCCACCATTCTCCTTCCGCAGACTAAAAACCTTCGGGTTGTCCAGGGCGTCCAGCAAAAGCTGTTCATGGTTTCCCCTCAAGGGACACAGCGCATATCCATCCGCCAGAAGGGCGAGAATCTGGTCCAAAACCCCCTTGCTATGAGGGCCGCGGTCGATATAGTCCCCCAGCAAGTAGAGGGTATCGCAACGCTGCACATCAAGCTGCGCCAGCAACGCCGCAAAAGTAGCGGCGCAGCCATGGATGTCGGCGACAACGAAACGGCGGCACATCCTATTATTAGGATTCATCCGTTTCCCTCATTCACATCCGCCTCGCTTTCCACAAAATCCAAGCATCAACGATACTGTTGTCCCAGCAGAACCCTGTTCAGGACAAACGAAAATGATGATTGGTTCAGCCTTTCACGCTATACCAATCGTCATTCGCTCCCGTTCAGGCATCACCCATGCTAGGCGGCGCCATGTTCAATCACCTTTAGCAGGGCGTTGAAAAACTGTCCTACTTGGGTCTGTTCTCTTCCGAACGAAAGATTTTTATGTAAATCTACGGTTGCTTATGCTGATTTAACACTTT
>Ga0209430_1002995_pt1 | contig 10214 bp, 11 predicted proteins | sample BarGraIncub1133A_FD_184504 | JGI IMG/M metagenome (GOLD analysis project Ga0209430, IMG submission 184504) | Arctic peat soil microbial communities from Barrow, Alaska - Barrow Graham LP Incubations 11-33A (SPAdes) (version 2) | ecosystem: Environmental > Terrestrial > Soil > Wetlands > Peat... | reverse complement strand
GGGACCATTGGAATTATTTCCACCTTAAAAACTAAGCCATTACCTAAAACGTATGTATTAAAAATGATCTTTAAATCTTCATTACTAAAATTCTCATCAAAATAAAATTCTCTTCTTTTATTTTTTGAAATATAAACAATAACTCCATTTTTAATTTTCATTATGTTTGTGGCTCCTCTATTACACAATTTAATTTCATTTATATGTAAATTATGTATTCGATATATCTTTTAATAATCCTTCAATTGAACGAATATTTTAAATTAGTTGTAAAAAGGTGTGGGAAATGGTAAAATTTCATGCAATAATAGAATTTTGTGTCTTGAGCACAGTGAAAGGAATGGGAGTTTTATGAAAAATATTTTATTTGCTTCACCCTTATATATTCTAAGGAAAGAATGTACGGAAGATTTATTTGCTGCTTTGTCCAAACTTGGAGATTTGGGCTTTAATGGAATTGAGTTTCTCAGTTTTTTTGGAAAAAGTGGGGAGAGTGTACGTGAAAAGCTGGAGGAACTAGATATGGTTTCTCTTGGGAATCATGTGGGGTATAATGAATTCCTATCTGATATAAAGGGTACCCTTGATTTACATAAAAAAGCTGGTTGCAAGTATATTACGGTTGGCACTATTCCTACAATTGGACTTCCGGGTGGTGAAAAATTTTCTGGAACAATAAAGCAACTAACTAAGTTAGGTCAGACCTGCAAAGAAGAAGGAATAACACTTTTATACCACAACCATGCTGGAGAGCTTACAAAAAAAATACAGGGGAAATATATACTTGAAGTTATACTTGATGAGATTCCAGGCGACTGCCTTGCATTGGAACCGGATTTAGGGTGGATGGCTATAGGTGGAGCTGACCCTTCATTTTTCCTTGAAAAGTATAAAAACCGTTGTCCAGTAATACATCTTAAAGATTTCTATGCTAGCGATATATCAAGAATCGGAAATGTAGGAGATCTTGGGGACAAACGTGGTACAGTGGATAATGGAAATTTCGAATTCCGCCCTCTAGGATACGGTATAGCAAATATTCCTATATATATGGATAAGGTGTTAGCCTGTGATCCTGAATGGATTGTAATTGATCACGATCTTGCATATGATCGAAATAGCTATGAGGACTTAAAGGTGAGTCTATCATATGTAAAACAACTTATTACCCTTATTTGATTATGGAATTATAGCAAATGCCAATATTTGGCGCACAATAAAGGTGGTGTAACAAACTTATAGTTTAGTTACACCACCTTTAACACTTATATTTGGTTCACTTTAAAAGTTCCGACTGCACCGATATTAGGATTAAATACATGTTCTATTCTAGGTAAGGATATCCCTAACGTCTCTTTAAGAACGTCCTCTACGGTTTCTACTGTTATAATAGTCAATTGATTCTTAACTTCTTCAGGCACATCCTTAAGGTCAATTAAATTATCCTTTGGAATTAATATTTTTGTTATTCCAGCTCTTTGAGCTCCCAGAAGCTTTTCCTTAAGTCCTCCTATTGGAAGAACTGCTCCTCTTAAGGTGATTTCTCCTGTCATTGCAAGCTTTGAATCCACCTTTATGCCTGTAACAAGGGAGGCAAGTGCAGTGAATAAGGTAATTCCTGCTGAGGGTCCATCCTTAGGAGTTGATCCTGAGGGAACATGAATATGAAGATCTCTTTCCTTAAAGTTGATGGCATTCAACGGTAACCTTGACTTTAGTAAACTTAAAGAAATCTTTGCAGATTCTTTCATGACATCCCCCAATTGGCCAGTTAAGATAACTTGTCCACTTCCTATCATGTCTGTAGCTTCAATGAAAAGTATCTCTCCACCTACTGATGTCCAAGCTAGTCCTGTTACAACTCCTGGTGGGTTATCCTTTTGGGCCTTATCATGACTTGAAACTTTTCTCCCAAGTAAATCATCTAGCATGTCCACGGTAACTTTAAATGGTAATTTTACCTTGTTGGTTACAATCTTCTCTGAAGTAACTCTTGCAAGAGTAGCCAATTGTTTTTTTAGACCTCTTACTCCAGCTTCCAGAGTATATTCACTAATTATTTTTTCCAGTGCTTCATCTTCAATAACTAACTGATCTTTATTAAGTCCATGCTCTTCAAGTATTGAAGGTATCAAGTGATTTTTACCAATATGAAATTTTTCGTTCATGGTATAGCTTGATATTGGAATTATCTCCATTCTGTCAAGTAACGGTCTAGGAATATTCTCTAAGGAGTTAGCTGTGGCTATAAAAAATACCTCTGACAAGTCATACGGTAAATCTAAATAATGATCTGTAAAGCTATTATTTTGCTCTGGATCTAGAACCTCAAGTAACGCACTGGCTGGATCTCCATTATAACCCGTCATCAACTTGTCCACTTCATCTAACACCATAACTGGATTTATCTCTCCTGCTTTCTTAATGCTTTGAAGAATTCTCCCTGGCATTGCCCCTATATAAGTTCTTCTATGTCCTCTAATTTCAGCTTCATCACGTATGCCGCCTAAACTTAGGCGTATATATTTCCTATCAAGAGCCTCTGCAATACTTTTTCCTAAACTTGTCTTTCCTGTACCAGGGGGTCCAACTAGTAATAAAATAGAGCCTTTTTTATCCTTTTTAAGCTTCATAACTGCTAAGTGTTGTATTATTCTATCCTTCACCTTATCAAGTCCATAATGCTTTTCATCTAATATTCTTCTTGCTTCTCCTAGATTAATATCTTTAGCTTCTTTCTTCTTCCAAGGAAGCTTTACTAACAGATCTAAATAGTTACGTATAATATTATATTCAGCACCATTTTCGCTTTGACCTTCTAACTTTTCTAATTCATATAAGGCAGCATCCTTTATCTCAGTTGGCATTTGAGCCTCTTCAATCTTATTGAAATAATCCTTGTCCTTTTTAGCACCTTCACTTTTTCCTTCATTTAGTTCACTTTGTATAGCTTTTAACTGCTCTCTGAGTAAGGATTGTCTATAATTCTTGTTAGCTTTTTCAGAAAATTTTTCTGCCATCTCAAACTGCAACTTTAAAGCTTCTTTTTGCTTGAGGATATAATCCATAAACTTTAAGCTTCTCTCTTTTAAAGATCGAGTTTCAATCAATTCATATTTTTCTTCCTTTGAAAGTGGCATAAATTGAGTAAGATGACCCATTAATTTATTTAAATCCTTTTGCTCCTCTACAATCAACATGAACTCTTCTGCGCCTTTAAAGTTTTCACTAACCTCACGAGTAACCTTTTTCACATACTCTACCATTTCAGCTTGGCTATCTTTTGTAAGATCAATAATATCCGGAGCAAGCTCGAATTCTACGTGAATAGAACTATTTTCAATACTCAGCGCTATAACCTCTACCCTATCTATTACAATAATTTTTACTTGATATCCTTTTTCTGTTTTCTCTACGCCTTTTACAAGAAAGGAAACTCCAATCTTATAAAAATCTTCTTCTTTTAACTGACTCTGACTAAAGTTTTGCTTCAAAGGTAAAGCTATGCTATATTGGTCCTCCTTAGCTAAATTTTGAAGTTCTACTTCACTAATCTTATTTAGACTTAAGGAATAAGCCATTCCTGGTAATAAAACTATGTCAGCTACAGGAATTACCATTCCCTCTTTATTTTTCTTATCTAAATTCATCATTTTAATCATCCTTTCTTTCAGTAGTATTCATAAGTTGATTTTACCTGTATGCTTATACGAGCAAAACATCCTGTATAATTGAAATCATTTCCTCGAGCAGTACCACCTGTTCAACTTCACCAATCCATTGTCTACTAGCAATAGATTTTATTGGATAAAAGATTATAGCTATCAAACTGTCATTTTTAAAGTTTTTTATTACTCTTTTTTCTTTCATTTCTTCTAACAATATTTTTAAATTATTCATTCCTTTCTTTTCTGAGCATTGGCAAGCTAAAACTGGGCAATTAGAAAATTGATCTACGAAATGAAAAATTTCTTCATTTTCTTGAATGTATGTGTAATATCCTCTAACAAGTATATCAATAATCTGTTGTCCATTCATCTCCTTATTAAGCATACTAAATATATAATCAAAAATTTGTTCTGAATACTCTCGATATATAGCTTGCAACATGACCTCTTTATTCTCATAATATATATAAACAGTAGCTGGGGAAACCCCTGCTTCTTTAGCGATCTTTGAAATAGAAGCACCTTGAAAACCTTGCTGTAGTATTAACTTAATGACTGCTTCTTTTATGCTCTTTTCTTTTTCGTCATCTTTTCTTCTCATTTGATCACCTCTTATACATTCTATAATAAACGAACATTCATTTATTGTCAATTACTAATTTAATGTTTACTATATTTTCTCTTAGGTTTGAATTGCTTAGTTCATCCTAATTTGTTATGATTATATCATCTTAAACTGTAATTATATGAGCTAGGAATGGTGATATTTATGCCTGTTAATATTACAAATGATTGGTTAGAATTACTAAAGAGTCAATTGGAAATGAAATATTATAAGGATTTGCGAACGTTTCTTGTACAGGAATATGGCTCTAGTACCATATATCCAGACAAATATGATATATTTAATGCCCTAAATTATACCGCATATAAGGATGTATTGGTGGTTATATTAGGTCAGGATCCCTACCATGGCCCGAAGCAAGCCCATGGTCTTAGCTTCTCAGTTAAGCCTGGGATTCCTATTCCACCTTCTTTAGCCAATATTTACAAAGAATTAAAAGATGATCTAGGTAACTATATCCCTAACAATGGCTATTTGAAGAAATGGGCTGATGAAGGAGTGCTTCTGCTTAATACTTCCTTAACAGTTAAGGCTGGACAAGCGAATTCTCATAGAAATAAGGGCTGGGAGATATTTACTGATGCTATTATATCTATACTAAATAAAAGAGATAAGCCTATAGTTTTTATACTTTGGGGGAGCAATGCTATCTCTAAAGAGAAACTTATAACTAATAAAAAACATTACATAATCAAATCTCCCCATCCAAGTCCACTTTCATCCTATAGAGGTTTTTTTGGTAGTAAACCCTTCTCAAAGACAAATGATTTTCTACTGTCTATTGGGGAAAAACCTATTGATTGGCAGATTGAAAATTCATGATATAATAAAGCTCAATAAATTAATATATAGCTGGAAAGAGAGATCAAACATGGAAAAATTATATTATGAAGATCCTTACCAAAAAGAGTTTATAGCTGAAATTATAGATGTCCTAGAGAAGGATGGAAAATATCACGTAGAACTGGACAAATCATATTTTTATCCAAATAGTGAGTCCCAAAGCTATGATAGTGGATCTATTAACGATGTTCCTGTTTCATATGTATATGAAGAAAATGAAAAGATCTATCATGTACTTGATATAAAGCCCTTAAGAATTCATAGAGTAAAATGCATTATAGATTTCCATAAGAAATTTGATTATATGCAGCAACATCTTGGTGCTCATATACTCTCCGCTTGTTTTGCTGAATTATTTAATGCAAACACAATTGCAGTGAAAACGGAAAATTCTTATTCATATATTGATATAGACAAAGCTATTGTGGATAAGGAAATTATAAAAGTTGAAGAAATGGCTAATAATATAGTCTTTGAGAATATACCTGTTAAAGTTTTATATCCAACAAATGCTGAGCTTAAAAAAATGAACATTAGAAAAGTTAACTCGGATAGAAATCTTGCTACTCGAATAGTAAAAATTGGTGAACTTGGTGTATTCCCTTGTACCGCACTCCATCCAAATTCAACAATTGAAGTCCAAATTATTAAAGTTTTAAGTTTTCATAAGCAAGGTGATAACTTTAGAGTTGAATTTATATGTGGTGGACGTGCAATCTCAAATTACTTTGCAAAATATGAAACAATAAATGTGATAGCAAAGCTACTTGGCTCTAAGGAAGTTGATATTCTAGGAAAGGTTGAAGGCTTAAGTGGAGAACTTAAAAAAACACGAGCTGAAAATAATTCTCTTAAAGTTGAAGTGGCAGATTATGAAGTGCAGAACTTGTTAGCCGCTTCAGAAATCATAGATAATATAAGAGTTTTTAGAAGGATTTATGAGGATGTTGATATAAAGCATATCAATTTATTGGCTACAAAATTAGTAGCCTTTCCAAAGGTAATAGTGCTACTAGGCATAAAAACTCAAGATAAAACTCAACTTATGTTTATGCAATCAAGGGAGTTAAACAAAATTAGTATGAACTCCCTTTTAAAAGATGCAATAACTTTAATTGATGGTAAAGGCGGCGGTAGTGACTTTTCTGCCCGAGGAGCCGGAAGAAGTAGTAACAATTTAAGTTCCTGTATTGATTACGCCTTTAGCAAAGTTAAAGCTGCACTATCCATGGAACCTAAACATATATAAGATTTCCCCACTAGTATGAATCCCCATTCTTTCGAATCCAGAACGTTCATAAAGTGCCTGTCCTCGGTAATTGGCTAAATGAGTGGTTAAAAGAATCCCTCCTTTAGCTTGGGATAGTGCATATTCTTTTGCTATATTCATTAATTTTCTACCTAAATGTAGTCCTTTATAGTCATCAGCAACAGCAATGCCCAACCATGGCACTTTATTGTCAAGCTCCCACAGAAAAAGGTATCCTACCATACGCCCCTTATCTAAAGCCATAAACCTAATTACATCCTTGTCCTTTCCCTCAAAGAAACCTAACGCATTGTTTTCATTTCCACTTTCCCGATTAAAGAAGGCTCGTGTTTCGCCTCCCATCTGATTAAAGAATTCTTCTACCAATTTTCTATCTTCCATTTGGAAGTTTCTAATCTGCAGTGCATCTAAATCCATTATCATCTTCCTCTTTTCTTTCATGATTTTATGTTAAAATTATACTAGTGCTCATCACTTTATTGATTATACTATTAATATAATACCACAAAAACATATTTGCATTTTCAACCGATTAATTTTTCTTACTATACTTCCTTTGAATACATTGGAGATGGGTTTGGAGCAAGTATTACAAAGCATGACATGTCCTTATCACCAGTATTTGTTAAGCTAAAGACTTCAGTACCTTTACAGTGTATAACATCACCTTGAGTAATCTTAAATATATTACCGTCTACGCCCATTTCCCCTTCCCCTACAAGTACATGAATAATAAGATCGCTTTGTTCATGATTATGAGGTGGGACTCCTTGACCTGGTCTAAAGTTCAGAACGAAATTAAGAACTCGATCTTCATTGAAAATAACCTTCTTGGTAAGTTTTTCATTACTATATACTATTTTTTCTGATATTTTCTCTACTTTCATTACAATTCCTCCTATATTTAAATTAATTATATCGCCTTAGGTTTTATCTTTAATTTATTTTAAGTTTACCAATTTAATTGAATTGTTTCCGTAACTTAAGTTACAACCAAGAACATAATTTAGATAGTAGATATTTTCTAATGATTAGGTAAATACTAATTATTATATTGCATTATTATGAATACAAATGGTAATATGGTTTAGAATATTATAAATATCAGGAGGATTATATATGCAAGGTGAAATGTTTTGTTTTCAATGTGAACAAACTGCATTTGGTAAAGGTTGTACTAAAGTAGGGGTTTGTGGGAAAACACCAGTAATTGCAGCAATGCAGGATTTACTTATATATCAGCTAAAAGGAATAAGTTGTTATGCAACTAAACTTTTAGATAAAGGTGAAAAACTTGATAAGTCATTGGTTTCATTTGTTGAAAATTCATTATTTATGACATTAACTAATGTAAACTTTGATCCTGAGTCTCATATGGATATGCTTAAGAAATCACAAACGATTAAAGAAGAACTCAGAAAAAAAGCTTCAGAAGAAAAGCTAACACGAGAAGAAGCTTTATATAATTTAAGTGATTCTAAAGAACAGATCCTGAAAGATGCTAAAAAAGCAGGTGTTATGTTTGATGAAGATTTAGATGGGGATATTCGTTCCGCTCGCGAGACTATAAAATATGGATTAAAAGGCATTGCAGCTTACGGGCATCAGGCTAGATTTATAAAATATAATAGTGATGAGGTAGATGACTATTATTTTAAAGCTCTAGCAGTGTTGACTGATGATAGTTTAAATCTCCAGGACCTTATCAAGTATGTACTTAAAACTGGAGAGATGAGCGTTAAAGTTATGGAGGTATTAGATAAAGCCAATACTGAAACATATAGCTCTCCATCACCACAAAAGGTTAATGTGAATATTAAAAAAGGACCTTTCATTGTAATTTCCGGTCATGATTTAAGAGATCTTGAAATGCTCCTTGAGCAAACAGAGGGTAAGGGAATAAATGTTTATACCCATGGTGAGATGTTACCTTCTCATGGATATCCTAAGTTAAATAAATACACTCATTTAGTTGGCAACTTTGGAGGGGCATGGCAAAATCAACAAAAGGAATTTGATGGTATACCTGGTTGTATTTTAATGACAACAAACTGCTTAATGAAGCCAAGAGATTCGTATAAAGATAGAATTTTCTCAACAAATGTTGTTGGCTGGGATGGCATAAAACATATATCTAATGATGAAAATGGCTATAAAGACTTCTCTGAAATAATAAATAAAGCTCTAGAATTAGGTGGATTCGAAAAGGATGATGAAGTTAAAGAAATTTTAGTAGGGTTTGGACATAAAGCAACTTTAAGTCACGCTGAAACAATAGTTAATGCAGTTAAAGAAGGAAAAATCAGACACTTCTTCTTAATCGGAGGATGCGACGGTGCAAGAGCAGGAAGAAATTATTATACTGAATTTGCTCAGCTAGTTCCTAAGGATTGTATTATCCTCACTTTAGCTTGTGGGAAATACCGTTTTAACAAATTAGAATTTGGTGAAGTAGCCGGCCTGCCAAGATTACTAGATATTGGTCAATGTAATGATGCATATTCTGCTGTTAAAATAGCACTAGCACTAGCTGATGCATTTAAATGCACCATTAATGATCTACCGTTATCACTTATCATAACCTGGTATGAACAAAAGGCTGTTGCTGACTTATTGGCATTGCTTTCATTAGGCGTAAAAGGGATCTATCTAGGACCAACTTTACCTGCTTTCTTAAGCCCTAATGTGTTACAATTCTTAGTAGAAACTTTTGATATAAAACCAATAAGCACACCAAAAGATGATTTAAAGCAAATACTAGGATAAAACTAAAGCTGGTTACAAAGATATTTAAATTCTTTGTAACCAGCTTATTTTTTTGCTCTATTTTCTTACAATATGATGAATAAAAGTAGATCCCTCTGGTTTTACTATATGAGTATACTGAGAATTAATAGTTTCTATGAAAGTATTAATCCATGAGAATCTAAGAGAATATAAGGTTTCTACATTTGCCCCTGCAATTTTCCAATACCCCTTATGTAAACATTTTATATTTTTCCATTCTAGTAAATCAGTTTCTTTTATTGTTACATTATTTACATTATCACAAGGCATACCTTCAAGTACATAAGCATTAAGTGCTTCATAGATTTTAGGAGCTGTGTCATTTCCATAAATATCTTTCGCCTGTTTTGCTAATTCGCTAGCCTGACTGTTAAATACATTAAAAGCAATCTCTTCTGCTTTGCTACCAAACTTTTTAATTAAATCCCCTAACTTCTTCTCCATAAACTGTCCTATATGAATTTATTAAAGTTTTTTCTAAATTCTCTGTTACCCTTATTTTATTGAATAGCAATCCATGAATTGGTGCTAAAAATCTACTCATTGCAAATCCCTCCTTAATATTAGATTGAATTAATAATAAGAGCTCATATTTCATACTTTCGCTCTAACTCTTCTAAAACATCAATATAATTCTTTTGTAATTGATTTTTAGTTGCCCCTGATTCAATTTTATCACAGCTTAAGTTTACTTCTTCTATGTCAACTTGACTTAATACTCTTCTAGCAAAGGTATATATTAATTTGTCTTCTTTTTCAATATGTCTTGATAACAGGTCGGTATAACAAATAGAATTAGCTATTATGTCCACCTTTGAATCTAAATCCCCTTCTTTAACTTTTAAAAGGTTACAGTTCAGATGTAGCGTCGATAAATAAGACCTCTAAATATATTATAGTGGCCTTATACTATTATTCCATTTTTAAGGTTACAACATTATCGTCGAAGGCATCCTTCATTCCCTGAAAAACATTTCTATTGTTTTTCGAAAATGTGGAAATGAAGCTTCTGATTTTCAGA
>Ga0209430_1002986_pt1 | contig 10239 bp, 10 predicted proteins | sample BarGraIncub1133A_FD_184504 | JGI IMG/M metagenome (GOLD analysis project Ga0209430, IMG submission 184504) | Arctic peat soil microbial communities from Barrow, Alaska - Barrow Graham LP Incubations 11-33A (SPAdes) (version 2) | ecosystem: Environmental > Terrestrial > Soil > Wetlands > Peat... | reverse complement strand
GTTATGGAACTACTCATCCTGCTCAAATTGAAGATGTAAAAATCTATACAACGGTGAATAGGCGTTCAAACGGAGAAATATCTGAAATATATATAACTACAGATAGAGAAGGTACCATTATTACTGGGTTACTTAATTCTCTATCGAAGGCAATTTCAGTAATGCTTCAACATCATGTACCTGGAGAAGCTATTTCTAAAATGCTTCGTGGACAAAAATTTGAACCTTATGGTTTTGTACAAAAACATCCTTATATTAAATCTGTTTCGTCTATTTCTGATTTAATTAGTAAGATTATTGATATAGAACTAGGAGATTATACTAGGTGTCAAATTAAACCCGAGAATTACAGAAGCACAAATATACCCAATAATCCACTAATACCTGATGAAAATGAAATATCAGCAGGTATTGAAGAAGCTAAAAATTTGCTATCCTCTAAAAATATAAGCACTGCTAAAAGCATAAATACAGACAAGATTCAAGGGGAAAGATTATATTCTGAAACCTGCTCTAATTGCTCAAGTACAAGACTTGTCAGAAACGGTACTTGCAAGGTTTGTTTGGAATGTGGAACTACTACTGGCTGTAGTTAATACTAATTGATAAGACTTCACCCTAAGTAGACATACAACTAAGTTATGTTCTGGTACAATTAAGTACTGTTCTTAAAAATGTATATTAATTATAATTGGCATAATAAATATACATCTACTATATAAATTAGAAGAAATTGATAATCACTGGATAGAACTCCAGTGATTATTATTGCCATAAAATCAATGATTTGCTGAAAAAACGATTTAAACATCAAATAAAGAATATATGATTAATTCAAATACCTAGCAATATATCAAATTACTTGCTATACTAAATACAAAATACTTGCAAATCGAAAGGAGAATATTTATGCCAAAATATGTAATAGAAAGAGAAATTCCCGGTGCCGGAGATCTATCAAAACAAGACTTAATTGCTATATCACAAAAATCATGCGCTGTTTTAAAACAACTTGGTCCGAAAATCCAGTGGGTTGAAAGCTTTGTTACCGAAGACAAGATATATTGTGTGTACATTTCCCCTAACAAGGAAACTCTTCAGGAACACGCAAGTCTAGGTGGTTTTCCTGCCAATAAAATATCACAGATAAGCGTTATGATCGATCCAACAACTGCAGACGATTAGTAATAGCGAATTTATTCAGCTGAAGCTGATCTCTAGTATTTGATAAATGAAAGCCGTCTTTACTAAAAAAAGACGGCTTTCATTTGTTTTTTGCACCAAAACCTCCGGCCTGAGAGATGGGCTAACCACCCCCGGCCTGTTCACAAACAAGTGTTAAGGGATGGCGAGGCTCTTTATAATACCTTTCAATTGACTTATCTATATTTGTAGCTCAAATTTGATTTTCATTAACTAGTCCGTATCCTTTCCATAGTGCAGTTCTACAACTTACAACCTCTTTTGCTGCAGGGTTTTCATAACCTTTCTGGGACATTGCTCTAAACAATTCATGAGCTCGAATATTTCGCTCATTTTAATGGTTGGAATATATGGTTTTCTACTATATTTAATTATATATTGTTCTCAGTATTATATCTTCATTATAAAAAGCCATTATATGCTTGGATTATTGCGCTCATAAGTCCTCATATTTTAATTTTTTTAATGAAAATACAATATAACAGTATTAAATAAAATAAATTTGTAAATACTGATGTTATATAGAATATCAGTATTTATAAATTCAATCTCTATTCAAAAAAATATAATATATCCTTAATAATAAGGAACTCGTATTCGTATATACTTCTGTTATTCTCATATAATAAATTTTAATAGAAAGAAGGGATTAAATGACAATGGAAGCAAGGATACAATTGACTTCATCAGAATTGGGTACATTATGGATGACTTACATATCACTATCAGGAAGGTTAATAATGTATGATTTTTTTTAAATCAAAACTATAGATAAAGAGGCTCAAGACATATTAGGTTCTTATATTGCCGAAGTACAAAATGTTCAAAATTCAATTGTAAATATATTCAATAATGAGGAAGCAGTTATTCCAATAGGCTTTGATGAACATGATGAGATGAAAGGAGCATCTACACTATATGATGATTTTTTTCATATAATGTTTCTTCGCCAAACAATGAAATTAAATTTTGGGCATAGTGCTGTATACTCATCTATGTCATACATGAAAGAAGTTAATGATGTATTTAAGCTAAATTACGATATTTCAAATAAATATTATATGATAACTACAAACTATCTGTTAAAAAAAGGAGTGCTCGCAAGGCCACCATATGTAACTATGCCAAAGCAAGTAGCATTTATTGAATATAAAAATTACATGAGTGGATCTAATCTTCTTTCTGATAAACGCTCATTAAATACAATTGAGGTTGGCTATATTAATGAAGCTATAGAAGACAATATTTGGGCAATGCAGTTGTTGACTGGATTTGCACAAGTTGCAAAAGAAAGTGAAGTTAAAAATTACTTTATAGCAGGTAAGGAATTATCAAAAAAGACTATTTCTGTATTAAGCGATGTGTTATCACAAAGTGATATTCAGCCTCCAAGTACATGGTTTGGTAAAGTTACAGATTCTACTTCGCCACCTTTTTCAGATAAAATTATGATGTATATAAACAGTTTAATATCTACCACAGCATTAGGCTTCACAGCATTAGGTACATCTTTTAGTATGAGAGATGATTTACCACTTAAACTTGGACTTATTTCAAAAGATACATTTGAGTACGCAAAAAAAGGTGCAAAAATAATGATTGAACATAAATGGATGGAAGAGCCTCCTCAAATGGAAGACAGAAATCAACTTACAAAAATAAAAGAAAAAACATGATTATAATGACTAGTGAAAGGATGGATTAAAATGACAACCGAAGCAAGAATACAACTAACTTCAACAGAATTAGGTACACTATGGATGACTTATCAATCAACATCAGCATCTTTAATGATATTTGATTTATTCAAGGAAAAGACTATTAATAAAGAGGCCCAAAACATACTTGCTGACTATATTGTTGAATGTCAAAATATAAAAAATAAAACAGTGGATATATTTAATAATGAAAACTCAGTTATCCCAATGGGATTTGAAGAATCAGATATTGTAAGAGAAGCACCTCCTCTTTTTGATGACTTTTTTAACATAATGTTTCTTCGCCAAATGATGAAATTAAATTTTGGTCACTCTGCTGTGTCTTTAACTATGTCATATATGAAAGAAGTTAATGATATATTAAAGTTTAACTTTGAAGTTGCTAACAACTATTATCTTAGGGCAACAAACTTCCTATTAGAAAACGGAGTACTTCCAAAACCACCGTATGTAACTATGCCAACAACGATAGAATTTGTTGAAGGCAGAAATTACATGAGTGGATTTAATCCTTTAAATGAGAAACGTGCATTAAATACAATTGAAGTTGGATATATTAATGAATCTATAGAAGATAACATTTTTGGTATGCAGATGATGACAGGATTTGCACAAGTTGCAAAAGAAAGTGAAGTTAAAAATTACTTTATAGCAGGTAAAGAATTGTCAAAAAAGATTATTACTGAATTAAGTAAAATATTATTACAAAGTGATATTCAACCTCCCAGTACATGGGCAGGAAAAGCTACAGATTCTACAATACCACCTTTTTCAGATAAACTTATGATGTATCTAACCAGTATAGTTTCCAGTGCATCAATAGGATACACTGCTTTGGGCACGTCTTTTAGTATGAGAAGCGATTTACATATTAAACTTGGACGAATGTCAAAGAATATATTTGATTTTTCAAAAGAGGGTGGAAAAATTATGATTAAACATAAGTGGATGGAAGAACCTCCTCAAATGGAAGACAGAAATCAGCTTACGAAATAAAAGAATAATACTGGCAAGAAGCATACAATATAATTATAAATTATATCGAATGCCCTTTCTTTTTTTTTTAAAGTTTATTAAAGTTCACTTGTAATTGTATCTTCTAATAATTCTGGAAGTTCAAGTACCATTTGTATTAGGTTATCAGTTCTTTCTAAAAAAGGTATTTCATAAGGGGGGTACCAGCACCAAATTATGAACTATATCCCTCTACAAGCTATTTCTTTTAATTAATATATAAAAATCTAGCTAAACAAACAAATAAGTCTTAGCATGGACACAAAGAGTAAATAATGCTAAGACTTATTTGTAGAGTCATATTTATTTCTAATAATTCTAAAAACAGTAAAAAATTTCCATGCGTTTTATGGTATTACTATGGTACAAGCAAGACTTTAATGCTTTGACCATACAACAACAGGTAGGTTTAATTAACACCTATCTTATAAAGGGTAAGAGTATGATAGATATATTTAAACGAGAATGTATTATAGAATCTAATGAAAGCAGTGTTCGAAAAAGCTTTGTTAAAAATGGATTTAAACTTAATAGAGAAAAAAAACAATAATTTGCAAGGCTTACCATTACAATACTGTTCTTTTGTAGCTTTAAAGTCAGTTAAATACATAAACAAAAAGGTGCCATATCAACTGATATTTAGCACCTTCCATTTTTTATATTTTTTCATTTAATTAGATATAAATTATTTCTACTCCTGATAACTTAATATCGCCAACTAATGTTAAAGTATTTGTTGTTACCTGATTGTTTCTATTCTTTTCATTAATAGAGCCTAAAACTACATTAGTTTTATCCTCAACATTCCATTCTTTGGGTATATATAGTTCTATTCCTGAAAAAGAAGCATTAATCCTAACTATAGCATTATCATTACTCATGATTGCCTTATCAAAATATACCTTCATAGCTCCAAAATAACAATTAAAATCCGCTTGCTCAAAATTATCCGTATTTATATATTTGATACTAGAAGTAAATGAATTTTTAGTTCTAACATGGCTTTCGTCTTCTACATCAATTTTTTCAAACTTATAATCTTCACTATCAAATTTGAAATTAACACATTTAGTATGCTTATGAAAGACCATAGAAAGACCAATACTACCAAGTAGCGCTGCTATGAGTACAGTCCAAGGTGTAATATTTGTAATCCCTAATTGCTTATCATATATTATACAAATAAATGCAATAGGAAATAAAACACCCGCAAAATTAAGTCGAACTAGACTCTTCACAATAACCGCTACTAAAAAAGCCGTTAACAGCAAACTAATTACATTTACATTAGGAAAGTATCCAAGTTTACTTATAATCAAGAAAACTCCCATTAGTATAAATAAAATTCCCCAAAAAACCATTTCTTTTTTCATATCATTTCCCCTTTTCTAATAATTTAATTTTTAGTGGTTTATAATAATATCTTGAAACATATACCTGCTTATGAGTATTTTGAAATTCAACCTTACCTGATGATGATAGACTTTGTGTTATGGAGTAAATATGATTTGTATTTAGAATTGTTGATTTTGAAACTCGCATAAAATATCCTGGCAAAAACTCTTCAAGTTCGTAAAGCTTATATTTCACACTATATATATTGTGAATGGTATGTGCACAAATACCTTTTTCTTCAGTTTCAAAAAACAATATTTCTTCCAAAGGAAGATAATACTCAGTATCACCTCTATAAAAAGTTATTCGTTTCTTGTGTAGCAGCATATCGTGAAACATAATTTGAATATTTTTAACATCTTCATTAAGTTCACTACATCTAATGATAACTTCATCTTCGTTTATTGTAGTATCTACTTCGATTCGTATTTTCATATTTCCACTCCCCACATTTTTATTATATTCACTATTTTTTTCCTTGTAAATATAAAGACAGTAAGTGGTTAGTTATTCCTTGTAAGTGGTATATTTTTACACAGATGTTGGGGTAGTATCACATAGCCATCAAGCTAAGCATATTGAATATTAGCAAGTCATCATTATATTCTATATTTTACCAATAATTTTATTTCTAATAAATTTAATCCTTAATTTCATACGGTCCCCCTCGCCCATCTGTTTCATTATGTCAGAAATATAGATTCTTTTAAAAAGGCTTGATTTTTTAGGGGAGCCATTCTTATAGGGGCAATAACCGCAAAATGCGGATTTTATACGTTAAGACATATATTACTAAAACACCGATATGTTCAAAAAAATCTTTGAATATATCGGTGTTTTAATTACTCTAAAATATATTTTAAACATATTCCTTCTTTCTTGCTCTTTTTTACCAAATGATTGAATATTTTGTACTTAAATATCATGTATTTGAATCGCTTGATCATAATTTAGCAAATAATATAAAACCATTAAAAGCAATCTAATAAAAAAACAGTTACCTATTTCAATTAAATCGAATTTATGGTAACTGTTTTTTCTTAATGGGACTTTTGCACAAATCGCGAGCACTACCCCCGATAGATTAACATCGTCACTTTCTTATAATTAGTTGGTTGCTAATCTATATTAAACCATCCTTTTACTATAGGTTGACATTCATGCAATTTAAATTCTACAATACAATACTCTTGAATATTTGATACTTTTAGAGGATCTATAGAAAGATGATTTTCAACTTCATCTAAAGAATTTGCCTTCATAAAAATAATTCCACCACCAGTATAAATTTTAGGCCCAGATACTAAAATCTTCCCTTCATCAAAGCCCTTTTGTAAATGATTCAAATAACCTTTTATTGATTTATCAAGAGTAACTTTATCTTAGTTAACGAAAATTAGATTATATAAAATTCACTTAGATATAAAAAAACAATTATTATTACATATAAATAATTGTTAGATTAATTCGATAATAGAACTATATCAAAAACAAAGAGTATTTCAGGGAAAATTTTTTCTGAAAAATAATTAGTATATTAAAATCGAGGAGTGAAGATTAATGAAATGGTTTAATAACCTAAAAATGATTCAAAAATTAGTGTCAGCATTTGTACTAGTCGCATTATTTATTGGTATTGTTGGTTTTATTGGAATAGATGATATGATTATTGCTGATAAAAGCCGTGATAATATTTATCATATTGGATTTTTAGGTGCTAATGCCCTAAATGATCTTAAATCAAATTCAATTCAATCAGAACGAGATATATTATTAATTCTTGATCCAGATAATAAAAGTGATTTACAAAAAAACAAAGATGATATTGCAAGTATAGAGGCTGAAAATGACTCACTTATTCTAACGTACAAAGCAACAATAACTAATGCTATAGAGAAAGAACAATTTGCTCAATTTGAAAAATTATTGGGAGAATATCGCATTGTAAAAAATGAATTACTTAAACAAGTTGATGAGGGTAATTATCCCACTGCAGACAAAACATATATAAGTTACTCTAAGTTTTCGACTGATAAACTTGTAATCTTAGAAAAAGCGTTAACATCAACCATACATAACACCGAAGTTGATTTTGATAGAAGTGACGCAGCTTATGGGACCTCTTTAACTCAAATTATTATAATAGTTGTTATAGGAACATTATTGGCTATCTTTTTAGGTTTAATAATTGCTATAGGAATTTCAAGACAAATAAAAAAAGTTGTAAGTGTAGCTGATTCACTATCCGAAAATGATTTATCAAAAACTGTAGATATAGATAATAAGAATGAAATTGGAATTTTGGCAAAAGCAATAAATAAAGCTATCATAAATTTAAAAACTTTAATTGGAGAAATATCAGAAAGTGCTACTGATATTAGCGCTACAAGTGAGGAACTATCTGCGACAACAGAAGAAATATCATCAAAAATGGAGATTGTTAATGAATCAGTAAGACAAGTATCGGTAGGAGCAGAACAGTTAAGTGCTACAACCGAAGAAATTAATGCAACTACGGAAGATATTGCAGAAAATGTTGCTGATGTTACTAGAATAGTGAATATGTCTCTTAAGAATGCAAAGGACATAGAGGTAAAAGCAGATCAGATTAGTAAAAATGCCGAAGAGAGCTCTAATACTGCATCAAAATTGTATTTAGAGAAACAAAAAAACATATTAAAAGCAATCGAGGAAGGTAAGGTCGTTAGTGAAGTTAATATAATGGTAGATAAAATACGAACTATAGCAAATCAGACAAATCTTCTTGCACTTAATGCAGCTATTGAAGCAGCAAGAGCCGGAGAACAAGGCAAGGGATTTGCCGTGGTTGCTGATGAAGTTAGAAAATTAGCTGAAGAGTCATCAACAGCAGTTCAAAGGATTGAACAGGTAACTGATAAAGTTGAAAAAGCTTTTACTAATATTTCCAACAACGCTCAAGACGTACTCAACTTTATTGATAATAAAGTTAAGCCAGATTATGATATATTTGTAATTACAGGTAGGCAATATGGTGAAGATGCTGTAGGCAGTAGTATGGTATACACTAAATTCGGAACCTCTATGACTGTAGTAACTGATACTGTATCAGAAATTAAAAAAGCAATTGAAAATGTATCAACTACAGCTGAAGAATCGGTTGCTAGTTCAGAGGAAATATTGGCAAGTGTTAATGAATCAGTTATGGCAATTCAAGAAATATCAAAAGCTTCCCAAAATCAAGCCATATTAGCTGAGAAACTAAATGTTATGGTTCAAAAATTCAAACTATAAAAAATACCTCAATGTGAAATTATTGTTTATAGAAGTTGTGAAACACTAAAAAAAACGCCCCTAACACTGTTCGTATACAAGTATTCGGGGGCATTTTTTAATATATTAATTAGTATTTGTCTAAATATATTAAATAGTTTTTAGTATATCAAGAAATATAATTTAAAACAATAAAAAATAAGCAAATATTACTATCATATACATTAATAGTTCATATAATCATATAATAAATTTACTCTCCGACTTCATGCTGAATTTTAATAGAAACTAGTTTGTTACACGTTGGATAATTACTAGTTTTACATTTTGATGAACTGTAATTTGTTGTTAAAATTATACACCAATCACTATAAGATGACGTTTGCATAATTTGGTTTCTTAAATTTTTATAATTTACTCTTACATTACTTCGAATTGTTTCTAGAGAAACATCTTTTGGCGCTGTCTTTTTTATAGCATTAGAAACTACTGAAACAACATCATTAGTTACTATAACAGTATGATTATTTTTAATTGTATCAATTCCACCTATGTTTCCGAAGTGGTTATCAAAATAAGTTTTAGGTAAATAAGTATAAACTACTCGATTATTTGTTATATTTTCCATATGTTTAGTTTGAACATTTGAATTAATGTTAGTAGTGGCGGCAAATGTTAGTTTTGTAAAAACTGTTGTTAAAACAAATATGAGAGTAAATATTGATATTGTTAATCTTTTCATTAGCTTGTTTTTCATTATTTTAGCCCCCATAAATTTATTCGTTGTTAAAATCACCTTAACACTTTTGGCTTTGATTGTAAAATTCCAAAGTATTTAAATGTCGTGAACTATAAATTGAACCAAACCGCTAACAGCGGTGGCAGATGAGTATTAATTGCATTGATTTAATTTTTTTATGCAATTACTATATAACAGCATTAAATAAAAAACATAATATATCCTTAATATTATATCTAAATGTAAATAAATTGACAATATTCCAATAGCATACAATTGTACTTATAATATTTTCATCACTTTTCAAACTACTGGCTGTTAATTCTAAGAGAGGAATACAATATAATATGAATTATATTGTATTCCTCTACAAATAGGTCTGGCAACAGTAAAGTTCACACTAAATATATAATAGTATAAATTACTCCGATTATTAATCCTACTATTGAAATTTCACTTTTTGTTATAATATCTTCTTTTTTAAAATTTACAAATCCTAATAAGCTAAATACAATTGTAAGAATTGGAAGCATTATCACCATGCTACCAAGAATAGTGTGTTCTATGCCACCAAATAGAAAAGAGCATATTCCCAATATTAATCCTGCCAAAGCGAATTTATTGTTATGTCTTATATTTGTTTTTTGAATCTCCATATCTTCTCCTCCTTCATAATACTTTATCTTTAGCTGATTGCGTAATTCAGCAATCATTGAACCGCCTAACTTTTAAACCGTTAGGCTTTTATATTTTCCTCCACTGTGAGAGAATAAATGTCACTACACATAATATTGTCCACAGAGGAGGAGAATAGCATGTTTTGTATTAATAAACTTAAACAACTTAATATTTTTGAACAGATAGCTGAACTTAACGTTCTCAGAAAAAAGCAACCGGTAGGTTTTATTAAACTACTTG
>Ga0209430_1002985_pt1 | contig 10240 bp, 6 predicted proteins | sample BarGraIncub1133A_FD_184504 | JGI IMG/M metagenome (GOLD analysis project Ga0209430, IMG submission 184504) | Arctic peat soil microbial communities from Barrow, Alaska - Barrow Graham LP Incubations 11-33A (SPAdes) (version 2) | ecosystem: Environmental > Terrestrial > Soil > Wetlands > Peat... | reverse complement strand
CTTCAGCGGTGCGTTCGCATCGCCGACGGGGTGCGGGACCAAACGGACCACCGACTCCAGCGCCGCGCGGACTCCCTCGCCGGTCTTGCCCGAGGCCAACACCGCCTCGTCGGCCGGGATCGCGAGTGCTTCTTCGATCTCGTGGCGCACGCGCTCGGGATCGGCCGACGGCAGGTCGATCTTGTTGATGAGCGGGATGATCTCGAGGTGCGCGTTCATGGCCATGATCGCGTTGGCGACCGTCTGCGCCTCGACGCCCTGCGTCGCATCGACCACGAGGAGCGCGCCCTCGCACGCCTGCAGCGACCTGGACACCTCGTAGGTGAAGTCCACGTGCCCGGGGGTGTCGATCAGGTTGAGCGTGTATGTGACGCCGTCGTCCGCGGTGTAGAGCACCCGGACGGCCTGCGCCTTGATGGTGATGCCGCGTTCACGCTCGATGTCCATCGAGTCCAGCACCTGCTCGACCATGTCGCGGTCCTCGATCGTGTGCGTCAACTGCAGCACGCGGTCGGCGAGCGTGGACTTGCCATGGTCGATGTGCGCGATGATCGAGAAGTTGCGGATGAGTGTGGGATCAGTCATGGCGGGGATGATACCAGCCACAGCCGCATCGAGAGCCCCCGCGCCCACTTCTGATACCCTCGTGCGGCCCCATGCCCGCGGGGCATGCCCGGAGGCGTGGTCGTGCTTGTAGGCGTCCTCGCACCGTGCTACCATTTCGGGGTTCGCGCGCACCCCACTGCGACGGGCACCATACGAACTTCATCGGAAGGACCGATCCAGTTGGCGAATATCAAGAGTCAGAAGAAGCGCATCCTCACGAACGCGAAGGCGACCGAGCGGAACAAGTCGATCCGCTCCGGCGTCAAGACCGCGATCAAGAAGGTCCACGAGGCCATCACCGCGGGTGACAAGGTCGTGGCCACGGCGACCCTCCAGGTAGCGAACCGCGAGCTCGACCGCGCGGCCAGCAAGGGCGTCTTCCACAAGAACCAGGCTGCGAACCGCAAGAGCGGACTCGCGAGCGCCATCGACAAGATGGCCGACTAACACCGCTAGACCCGGCGCTCGACCGCCCCGGCGGTCGAGATGATCCAGCGTTCGAGAACGAGCCCGGCTTCTGCCGAGCTCGTTTTCATTTGCTCCTCGGCGTCCGCGAGTGAGGCGAGTGCACGGGCCAACTCGATGGGCTCGTAGCGCGACGCCTGCCGGGCAGCGGAACGCGCGAGCCAGGGAGCCATGCCGATCTCGGGCGCCATCGCGTCAGGGCTCATGCCCCGTGCAGCGAGCGCGCGGGCACTCACGAGCGTGCGCACATGGCGCACCAGCATCGCGTGCACCCCATGGGCACTCTCCCCCGCACCGAGCAGCCTGCGAAGGATGGTGAGCGCGCGGCGCGTGTCACGGTCCCCCACCGCGTCGGTGAGCTCGAAGACGGACGCGGCGGCTCCGGCGGTTACCACCTGTGCCACGTCCGCCGCGGTGATCCGCTCCTGGTCTCCGGCGTACGCCGCCAACTTCTCCGCCTCGGCGTCCAGGCGTCGAAGGTCGCGACCGACGAGGTCGACCACGCTCTGCGCATCGGCTGCCGAGATCTGCTTGCCGCGCTCGCGCATCAGTTTGACGACCTCGGACGCGTACTCCGTGCGCTTCGGAGCGGCGTACTCGTATGCGACTCCGGTGGCGGCAGCCGCACGATACAGTTTCGAGTTCTTGGCGATCTTCGTCGCGATCAACACGAGACAGGTGAACGGAGCCGGGTCGCGCGCGTAGACCGCGAGCGTCTCGAGTCCTGAAGAGTCCATCTTCTCGACGTTCCGCACGATGACGAGGCGTCGCTCGCTCATGAAGGGCATGGTGTTGGCCGCATTGACGATCTCGTCGGCGGAGGCCGTGCCGCCATCGAACGTCTCCATGTTGAAGTCGAGGTCTGCCACGGCGGCCAGCCGGTCACGCAACCTGCGTGCGGCGCGCTCCAGCAACAGTTCCTCGGAACCGTAGATGAGGTAGACGGGCTTGAGGTCCTGCAGTTCTCCGACAGCCATGCGACAACCGTTCCACAGACGAGACCGGGGCCATGAAGCGACGTCCGCTTCGGACACGGATTGTCGCACACAGGCGACCTCGCAGCCGCCGCAACGGCCGCAACCCCGGAACCGTCACCCGCCCACTCCAGGTCGCCCTGCAGGTCCGTGCGCTCGATCCGCGCTCCCACGGCCGCGAGTGAATCCAGCGCAGTGGCCGAGGGATGGCCGAAACGGTTGCCTGTCCCCACGCTGATCTGCGCCACGCGAGGCTTCCACGCCGACAGGGCCATCGGCACGTTCCCGTTGGAGCTACCGTGATGCGCGACCTTGAGCATCTCCACAGGTGCCGACCAGACATCGAGCACGCCGCGTTGCGCGCGCTCTTCGGCGTCGCCGAGCAACAGGGCGCGCCCTCCCTCCTGCTCCACGAGCAACACCACGCTCGTATCGTTCGCGTCGAGCCGGCGCTCCCCGCCCGTCGGCCACAGCACCCGCACGCGGGTCGCTCCGACCATCCATGACATGTCCCGCCGCAAGCGGACCACGGTCCCGGTGCGCGCGGCACAGTCGCTTGCGAGCCTCTCCACGGCGTCGTCCTCCACGTCGGGGACGCCGATCCAGGCGGGACGCGCCACACCCTCGAGTCCGGGAAGTCCGCCGGTGTGATCGTCGTGCGCGTGGGTGAGTACGAGCCCTTCCAGGGAGCGGACGTTCGCGCGGGCGAGGGCGCGCCGCAGTGTGACCGGATCGGGGCCCGTGTCCACCAGCAGCGTATGCGGTCCGTCTCGCACGAGGACCGCGTCACCCTGCCCCACGTCGAGCACCTGGATCCGCGCGCTCGACGGGACCGTGCCGAAGATCGACGCGCCCAACGCGATCGCGATGAACATCGCACCGGCACGCACCCGTGCCGCGCGTCGCGGACACGGCCACCAGGCCCAGAGCGCGCACGCTCCGAGGATCCAGACCGCCCAGGCCCACCAGGGGACCTCCGGAGAGGCGACGAAGGTGGCAGGCGCGCGCGCCACGAACGCCCACAACGCCGCGGCACCCTGAGCCACGATCGCGGCAAGGCGCAGGACGGCGTCGGCGCCCCCGGGCCACAGCGGCACGATCATGGCACCGCACAGCCCGACAGCCGCCGCTCCGGCGACCAGCGGCCCGGTCAGTGCCAGCGTGACCGGGCCGGCAAGCGCCACTCCTCCGAACATCGACGCGGAGATGGGAGCGACGCCCACCTGCGCGGCCAGCGACGCGCCGAGCGCCCGCGACACGCTCGCACCGGCAAGGGGGCGCAGCCAGGTGGCGGCGAGCCCGGAGAAGGCAGCGATGGCGATCAGCGCGACCACACCCATCAGCAGGCCGAGGTCGTAGGACGCGGCAGGATCGAGCGCCACCAGAAGCAGCACCGTCGCCCCTAAGGCTGCGGTCGCGTCGCGTCGACGGCCGACCAGCCGCGCCAGCATTGCGACCGCAGCGGCGATCGCGGCACGGACCAGGGACAATCGGAGACCGGCCGCCAGCACCGCGATGCCCAGGGTCGTCACCGTCGCCACCGCACGGCCCCTGCGGCCGCACCCCACCATCCCTGCGAACGCTCCCACCATCGCAACGATCGCCGCGAGGTGCAGGCCCGAGGTGGTCACCGCCCATGCCACTCCGGCGGTGCGCGCGTTCTCGATCACTCGCGCGGCCTGTGGCCCCGGAGGTGCGGCGAACAGCATGCAGGCCAGAGTCTCGGCCCCGGCACCACCCAAGCGCTTCAAAGCGGCCAACACGCCCGCACGCCAACTCGCGACCCATCCCAACGGCGGTGCGGCCCATCCCCGGATCGACACCTTCCAGGGTCGCAGGCTGAGTATCTCTCCGCGCCGGAACGCCTCAGCCGAGGCGTCCGCGCGCAAACGGGCCTTCAGGCGCCCGTCGAGCGTAACGCGCTGCCCGTACCCCGGCGCAGGTGCCCCTTCCGGCCAACTCACGATGGCAACGGGGCCGGATGGCGCAGCGTCGAGCCTGACCTCGACAGACGTGCCGAACGCGCCCGTGACCGCGTCGGTGCCCACGGTGCCGGACCACGTCGTCGGACCCGCCGACTCCAGGAGCGTCGCCCGGGACACCAGAGACCCGGAATGCGCCAGCGCAGCGGCGAACGCCAGCGCACAGACAAGGACCACGTAGCGGACAGCCCGCGCACGGACGGCCGCCACGACCACAAGGCAGGACACCGCGAGGGCGACCCACGCGACCACCGTCGAGCGGCCGCCCCCGTCGAGCCAGCATCGCAGCGCCACTTCCGCACCTGCGCGCGACGATACCCAGACCGCCGCGGCACACCACAGCAGCGGTGAGATCGAGGGACGCGGAGGACCCGAACTGTTCCCGGGCCTCACCCCGCGCTCACGAGGTCCTTGAGCGACTCCACCTTCGAGGGGCCTATCCCGGGAACGCGCAGGAGGTCATCGACCGTCCGGAAGGGGCCATTGGCCGTCCGGTCCGCGATGATCTTCTGCGCCGTCGCCGGACCGATGCCCGGGAGGGTATCGAGCTGGGCCTCGTTGGCGGTGTTGAGATCGATCTTGCCACCGGCAGCCGCAGCCCCTTGGCCTCCTCCGGGTGTCGACGCAGACGCCGCCACAGGCCCCGCACCTTGCCGGGGAACGGATATCTGCTCCCCATCGGCGACGACCCGCGCCAGGTTGACCGCACCCTGCTCCGCGTCTCCGAGCAGGCCGCCGGCCGCCGCCACCGCGTCGGCCGCCCGGGCCCCGCCCGCGAGCTGGTAGACGCCGGGCCTACGTACCTCGCCGACCACGTGCACCGTCACCGTCGAAAGTAGCGCCGGAAGCGCACCCGACGCCTCGCGCGCGGTGCTCGCGACCGTCGGCGCGGGCGCTCCGTTCGCTTGCGGCCGCGCCACCGTGACCGTGCTGTTCGAGAACCAAGCGGCCCCCGCCACACACGCCACGACCACCAGGACCGCAAAGGAAGCCCTGCGTCCCGCCGTCCCCAGTCCGTCCAGCCCCGCCCTGCAGGCGAGCTCCTCGGCCCAATCTCGCAGTTCGTGCAACACAGAGAAACGCCCCCTCTCGTCGACAAGGACGAGAGGGGGCGTCCATCGATGCATAGCCGCGCGAAGCGGCGCGGACATCGTCGCGCAAAGGTCTTACCGCGAGCCGACCGGCTTCCTACGCCACGACGATGCTCACGAGCTTGCCCGGGACGACGACGACCTTACGGACCGTCTTTCCTTCGAGTTGCGCGGAGATCTTCGGCAGCGCGAGTGCCGCCGCCGTGATCTCACTCTCAGGCGCGTCGACCGCCACGGTCAACCTGTCGCGCACCTTGCCGTTGATCTGGACCGGTATCTCGACTTCGTCGACCACCAGAGCGGAGGCGTCGACCATCGGCCACTCCTGACGGTGCACGGAGCCGGACTCGCCGAGAACGACACGCCACAGCTCCTCGGTCATGTGCGGTGCGTACGGAGCGAGACAGAGGGTGAGGTCACGCGCCACGCAGCGGAGCAGTTCGATATCGCGCTGCTCCACAGGAACGTCCCGGCGATAGTCGTACCCCGCGTTGACCAGCTCCATGAGGGCCGACAACGCGGTATTGAACTGGAAACGCTCGATATCGTCGCCCGCCTTGGTGACCGACGCGGCGGCCACGCGTCGCAGTGTCTTCTCGAACGGGCCGTCTTCCGCAAACCGCGTGGCCTGGTCGCTCTCTGCCGCGATCTCGTCGATCAACCGCCACGCCCGGTTCAGGAAACGCCACATACCGTCGAGACCCTCGTAGGACCACTCCAGATCCTTGTCAGGCGGTGCCATGAACAGGATGTACGCCCGAAGCGCATCCGCGCCGTAACGCGCGATGATCTCCTCGGGAGCGACCACGTTGCCCTTGGACTTCGACATCGTCGCGCCATCGAGCTTGACCATGCCTTGGGTCAACAGGTTGGTGAACGGCTCGCCGAAACCCAGCAGGCCCATGTCACGCAGGACCTTCGTGAAGAACCGCGAGTAGAGCAGGTGGAGGATGGCGTGCTCGATCCCGCCGATGTACTGGTCGACGGGCATCCAGTGGTCGACCTTGTCGCGATCGAACGGCGCGGTGTCGTTGCGCGCGTCGCAGTAGCGCAGGTAGTACCAGGACGAACAGGTGAACGTGTCCATGGTGTCGGTCTCACGGCGAGCAGGGCCGCCGCAGACCGGACAGGTCACCTCGTAGAACTCGGGGTGGTCGGCCAGGGTCTCCCCCGCCGTGACGTCGACATCCATCGGCAGGATGACCGGCAGTTGGTCCTCGGGCACCGGCACGAGCCCGCACGACGGGCAGTGGATAGCGGGGATCGGGTTGCCCCAGTAGCGCTGGCGCGAGATGAGCCAGTCACGGAGTCTGAAGTTGACGGACTCGGTGCCCAGGTCGCGCTCGGCGAGCCACGCGGTCACCGCATGCATCGCCTCGGACTTCTTGCCGCCGCGCATCCCTGTGAACTCACCGGACTGGACGAGCGTTCCCTCGGCGGCACACGCGTTCTCCCACTCGACATCGGAGACCACGAGGTCCCTGACGCCGGCGAGGCTCGAGAGCAGCGGGTCCTCGTCCGGAAGGACCACGGGCGGTATCGGCAACTCGTACTTGCGCGCGAAATCGAAGTCGCGCTGATCGCCGCACGGGACCGCCATGACGGCGCCGGTGCCGTAGTCCATCAGGACATAGTCGGCCACCCACACGGGCACCTTGGCACCGTTGACCGGATTGATGACATAGCGGCCCGTGAACGCCCCGGTCTTCTCCTTCTCGCCACCGGCGCGCTCTACCGCCGATTCGCTCGCGGCCTTCGCCACGACCTTCATGACGTCGGCCTCCCACGGCGTACCGGCGACGAGCCGGCCCACCAGAGGATGCTCGGGCGCGAGCAGGAAGAACGAACAGCCGAACAGCGTGTCGGGCCTTGTGGTGAACACCGTGATGCGCTCGTCGGTGACAGCGCCGTCGGCGTCGCACAGCATGAACACCACGTCGGCGCCCTCGCTACGGCCGATCCAGTTGGCCTGCATGGCCTTGACGCGCTCCGGCCATCCGTCGAGGTCGTCAAGGTCGTCGAGCAGCTCCTGCGCGTACTCGGTGATCTTCAGGAACCACTGCTCGAGCTCGCGCTTCTCGACTCGCGACTTGCAGCGCCAGCAGTGACCGTCACCGACGACCTGCTCGTTGGCGAGGACCGTCTTGCACGAGGGACACCAGTTGACCGGGGACGAGCGTCGCTCGACCAGACCGCGCTCCCACATCTTGAGGAAGATCCACTGGCCCCATCGGTAGTACTCGGGATCGCAGGTGCGCACGGTACGGTCCCAGTCGTAGCTGAAGCCCATCCGCCGGAACGAAGCGGCCTGCGTCTCGATGTTGGCGTACGTCCAGGTGGCGGGATGGCTCTCCGACTTGATCGCAGCATTCTCCGCGGGCAGGCCGAAGGCGTCCCAACCGATCGGGTGCAGGACGTTGAACCCGCGCATCGTGGCGTGCCGGGCGACGACGTCGCCGATGGTGTAGTTGCGCACGTGACCCATGTGGATGTCGCCCGACGGGTACGGGAACATCTCCAGCACGTACTTCTTCGGACGCGAAGTGTCCTCGGACACGTGGTGGATGCCCTCGCTCTCCCAGGCTTCCTGCCACTTCGGCTCGATGACGAGCGGATCGTACTTGGTCACAGGGATTCCTCCGCGCGGATGAAGTGGACTTCGTTGCGGAGCATCATAGCGAATACAGCCCGCCTGCCTTCAGTATGCGTACCCGGACTACTGCCCCTCGGGCACATCCAAGAACGCGAAATGACCACCGTCATAGAGTCGGACGCATGCGGCCACGACCTCCGGGTCGAACTCGTCCGGGTGATCGGTGACCTCCGCCATCGCCACCGACAGGCCGAGCGCCGCGCGATAAGGCCGATACGAGGCCATCGCCTCGATGACATCGCAGGCAGCCAGGATACGGGCGGCAGGCAGGATGGCATCCCCGGAAAGACCCTCTGGATATCCTGACCCGTCCATGCGCTCGTGGTGCTGCAGGACGATATCGGCGATCGGCCAGGGGAATGACACATCGCACAGGATCTCGTACCCGCCGCGCGAGTGCTCCTTGATCAGCGAGAACTCCGCCTTGGAGAGACTCCCGGGCTTGCTGAGTATCTCCGTCGGTACACGCAATTTGCCGATGTCGTGCAGCAGGGAGGCCATCCCGACCGCTGCGACCAGATCCGGGGACGCGCCCATCTCGATGGCCACCATCTCGGCGAGGCGCGAGACACGCACCTCGTGGCCCTTGGTGTAGGGGTCTCGCGCTTCAACGATCTTCCCCATGGCCTCGGCGACCTGATGCACCATCTGCTCCAGACGCGCGTTGGAGCTCACCAGGTCTTCCTCGGTCGCCCGCTGGCAGGCGCGCGCACGCAGGCTTCCGATCCCGAAGGCGAGATCGGCCGACAGCTCCTCGAGCAGGGTTATCTCCTTCTCGTCGAAGGCATCCACCTCGGCCGAATAGATCGCGAGTAGAGCAAAAGGCACGCCCTGGTGGTCCATCAACGGGAACGCCGCAGTCGAACGGAAGCCGCGAGCTACGGCGTCCTTCCTCCAGACGAACCGGGGGTCGGTCTGCGTATCGCGGGAAACGACAACATGCCGCTCCCTCACGCTGCGACCTCCGGGCCCCTGGCCCGTCCCCTCTTCGTCCCAGGTCAGGCCGATCGTGGCGAGATAGCCGTCCTCGAACCCGCTCCACGCGACGGGGACGATCCTGCGGGACTCGCCGTGCTCGAGCGATCCCACCCACGCCATGCGATATCCGCCGACCGACACGATCGTGTCGCAGATGTCCTTGGTGAGTTGGACCTCGTCGGTGGCCCTCACGAGCGTTCGATTGCAGCCGGAAAGAGCGGCCAGCGCGCGCTCGCTGCGCAACAACTCCTCGTTGGACCTGCGCAGCTCCGCAGTCCGCTCGTCGACCCGAAGTTCGAGCAGCGCGGTCTGCTCGGCAGCGCGTGCTATCGCAGCATTGAGCTGCCGGTGCTGCTCGTGATCGCATGTCACATCCCGGGCGATCACAAGCACACCCTCGAACCGCCCTGCGGCGTCGGTGATCCGCGAGAAGGTCAGCGATACGTGAACGGAGACGCCATCCTTGCGCCGTCTCACGGAGGTGAACGGTTCAACGTCATCGCCGGCGAACAGACTCTTGACCGCTTCATCGAACTCAGCCAGACGCTCGTCGGGGATCAGCATAGACGGACTCTGACCGAGGACCTCGGTCGCGGTGTATCCGAAGATGCGCTCGGCGCCCGGGTTCCACGTGGTGATATGAGCATCGAGCCCGGTCGTGAAGATCGCATCGCTGGAGGACTTGATCAAAGCGCCGAGGAAAGCCTCGCCCTCAACGATACGTACGGCTTCGTTCGCCCCGGCCTCGATGGCCGTCGCGACGTTCACGCCGACTCTGTCGGCGACATGTTCGTTCGGACTGCAGAGCGATTCCATGGGCCCCCTATTCGCGGTCGTGCTTCGAGACTGCTGCTCTGCGACCGCACAGGGCCCGGTGAGCGAGATATGCGTGGCACCGCAACTTCCACGCCAAGTCACGAGCATCATGGAGCGGGCGCAGGCTCGTCACGCCGTTGGGTTTCCGAAGTAGCGCCAGTAGATGGTCCAGAACAGCGTGTTGCCGTGGAAGTGCGGTGTGTAACGGTACAGGGAGTGGGTCGATGAGTTGGAGGGGTAGACCGCCGAACCGTCGATCGACAGCGAGATCCCCTGTCTCCAGGATGCGCGATTGCGCTGCAGGGCGCGAGCGCCGCCCCATATCTGGTTCCCGAATCCCCGGTAGCTCTCGATCGTCCGTGAGTCCATCTTGCCGCAGCCCATCGCCCAGTCGAGGCTGTTCTGCGTCGGATCGGCGCGTGAGATCAACGACTGCTCCTTCTGCAAGGTGACCAGGATCACCTTGGGACTGACCCCCCATGCCACAGCCGCTTCCGAGATCATCTCGGCCGCTGTCTTGGTCACCCCGGTGTGGTCGGGAGCGGAGAAGGAGCGCAGCGCCCCGGGCTGCCCGTCGAGGAACGCCTGGATACCCGCCACCGAGAGCGAGGTCGTGTCGAGGTAGTTCGCGTCGGAGATGATCGTGTTCGGCTCGTACGGGACGGGCGGGGCGGG
>Ga0209430_1002982_pt1 | contig 10245 bp, 7 predicted proteins | sample BarGraIncub1133A_FD_184504 | JGI IMG/M metagenome (GOLD analysis project Ga0209430, IMG submission 184504) | Arctic peat soil microbial communities from Barrow, Alaska - Barrow Graham LP Incubations 11-33A (SPAdes) (version 2) | ecosystem: Environmental > Terrestrial > Soil > Wetlands > Peat... | reverse complement strand
AATAAAATGTATTACATAGTATGTAATACATTTTATCATAAAAAAGAGATAAAAGCTTTGCTTTTATCTGATGTCAATAGGTTTTATTTAAAAATTGATGCGTTTGTCCTGGTCTACCCCGTGGATGCTTTGGCTTACATATGGCGTTTTAGGTGGTTTTGGAATGGGAATGGCATATACAACTACAATTTCAACTTGCCAAAAATGGTTTCCAGATCGTAGGGGTATGATTACAGGAATAATTGTAGCGGCTCTTGGATTTGGTGGTCTTGTATTTACACCAGTTGCTGAGGCACTTATTAATCAATTGGGTGTTTTAAGAACCTTTGCAGTTCTAGGGTGTATATTTGTAGTTGTTACAACTATAGGATCATTCTTTATAAAAAACCCTCCCGAAGGATTTATTCCAAAAGGCTGGACACCTTCATTAAAAAAGACTACACATATAGTACAAGATTTTACTCCAAGTGAAGTTTTAAAAATGCCACAGTTTTATTTAGTAACTCTAGCTCTAATGTGTGCTACTGCAGCAGGTTCAATGATGATTCCAATGGCAAAAATACTTGGCTTACAGCCTGACAGTGGGTTGTCAAAGGGCGCAGCGGTTGCGGGAGTAATGATTATTTCTGGTTGTAATTCTTTTGGACGTCTATTTTGGGGTTGGCTTTCAGATAAGATTGGAAGAAAGCAAACCATAGTAATACTTCTGCTTATTGCAGGCAGTTCTATTATCGGTGTTTCTTTTGCAAAAGCATATTTAATGCTTGTTTTTATAGCAATTATAGGTTTTTCCTATGGTGGCTTTCTTGGAGTATTTCCAGCATTAACGGCTGACTTTTGGGGAACTAAACATGGAGCACAAATCTATGGTATGGTTCTATTAGGCTTTGGTGTTGGGGCTGTTGCCTCATCATATACAATAGCGTACTTTAGCAAAACAAAAGCATTTTCCTCAGCTTTCATAATAGCGGCTATAGCATCAGTCGTGGGAATAATAATAATCTCGTTAGTTAAACCTCCCTTGGCTAAGGCTGAAAAACAATTAGGCAATCAAGTGAGTCTTTAAATTAGGAAGAGTACAAGGTATGAAACGCAAAAGCGGTAGAATTACTCGTTGAGAATCCTATCGCTTTTTGTTATCTCAGTAAATTTTACACTCTTCGACGTTGTTTTCTTAATACAATAACGTTATAATTATAAATAATAGCAATCCATAAAAGTAAATAATTATAGCTGAATAAGACAAAATAGGCAATGTGTATAAATATTAAAAAACGAAGGGTAGGCAATATGATAGAATTAGGAAAAATACAAAATTTAGTAGTACTTAGAACAACTCAGATTGGGTTATATCTGAACGTAAAAAACGGCGACAGCAAAGACGATATTTTACTGCCCAAAAGCCAGGTGCCAGAGGAAATCGAAGTAGGGGATGAAATAGAGGTATTTGTTTATAAGGATTCTGAAGATAGAATGATATCTACAGTAAGAAAACCAATGCTCACGGTTGGTGAACTGGCTGTTCTAAGAGTAATACAAAACACAAGTATCGGCGCCTTTTTAGATTGGGGCTTAGAGAAGGATTTGCTTTTGCCTTTTAAGGAACAGGTGGGTACGGTTAAAGAAGATGGTAAATATTTAGTAGCATTATATATAGATAGTAGTGATAGATTATGTGCGACGATGAATATATATGATTTGCTAAGCAGTGAATCTCCATATAAAGCAAAGGATATGGTCCATGGAACTATCTACAGCATCAGTAAAGAGTTAGGCGCGTTTGTTGCTGTAGACAATATGTATCAAGGCCTCATCCCTAATAAGGAATTGTATGGCAATTACACCGAAGGTGACAATGTAGAAGTGAGAATTAAAAAGGTAAAACCGGATGGAAAACTAGAATTAAGCCTCCGAAAAGAGTCCTACAATGAGATTGAGGGGGATGCTCAAATAATTGTAGACAGGTTGAAATTGAACGGTGGTACCCTCCTACTCAATGACAGCAGCTCACCTGAACATATTAAAACTGAACTAAACATGAGTAAAGGTGCTTTTAAAAGAGCTGTTGGAAGACTTTTGAAAGAGGGAGCTATCAAAATCACAGACCAAGGCATTGAAATGATGTGGGAATAATAGGTAATAAATATTTGCTATCCTTGTTTATCACACCTAAATGTGATAAACTTGAAAAGCTAGTCATGAAGACTAATTTATTTTCAAATAGTATATTATAATTTAGAGGTGTTAAATATGGGTAGACCAAGTAAGCCTATGGCAAAAAATAATAATAGTAGATTTACAACAAGAAATAATAAACAAGATATATTTTCAAAAATGTCAAAAGCTATAAAACCGAAAGTAGAATTGGATAAACGAGCTGAGGATGTCAGTAAACCTGAGACAGACGATTCTAAGTAATGTAAAATAAACATTGAGACTACCGATCAGGTTGTCTCTTTTATTTTATATATATATTCTCGATGACCATTTTTTAGCGCTATCAGTGGAACTTGAATCAACAATTGTAATGGTGAAAGGTAATTAATTATGAAAAAACCGCAGACTAATGAATTGCTAAAGCAATATTTTGGATATGATGATTTTAGAAACGGTCAAAGTGAGGTTATAGAACATATTTTAAAAGGAACAGATGTTTTAGCCATAATGCCTACAGGTGCAGGTAAATCTATTTGTTACCAGATCCCAGCACTAGTGCTTGAAGGCGTAACAATTGTAATTTCACCTCTAATATCCCTAATGAAGGATCAAGTTGACACACTGCGTGAAACAGGTATTAAAGCAGTTTTTATAAATAGTTCACTAAGCTTAACAGAATTTAGAAATGTTGTTGCTAATGCAAAAATGGGAATGTACAAGCTCATATATGTAGCGCCTGAAAGACTAGAAACAGATAGCTTTTTGGAACTTATACAGTCAATAAAGGTTTCAATGGTGGCAGTTGATGAAGCTCATTGCGTGTCGCAATGGGGACATGATTTTAGGCCAAGTTATAAAAATATTCCAAAAATGTTGGAGAAATTGCCGCAAAGGCCAGTAGTAGCTGCTTTTACAGCTACAGCAACACCACAAGTTAAGGACGATATAATAAAGCTATTAAAACTAAATGGTCCGTTTTCTCTTACAACGGGCTTTGATAGAGAAAACCTATATTTTGAGGTATTAAAGCCAGAGGATAAATTTGACCAGTTGCTTAGATATCTGAGTAATGTCAGGGGCAAATCAGGAATAATATATGCGTCTACAAGAAAAACGGTTGGGTCAATATGTGAGAAGTTAAATAAGAAGGGGCATTTAGCAACCAGATATCACGCAGGACTAACTGAAAATGAGCGATCAAATAATCAGGAGGATTTTATACGTGATCGTATTCCTTTAATGGTTGCCACAAACGCTTTTGGCATGGGAATTGATAAGTCAAATATATCTTTTGTGATCCATTATAATATGCCCAAAAATATGGAGAGCTACTATCAAGAGGCTGGAAGAGCAGGCCGTGACGGCGAAAGAGCAGAGTGCAAGCTGTTCTACAGTGCAGCTGATATTATAACAAATAAACTTTTTATAGAAAATGGAAATGACGATAGAGACAAAACTGGAGAATATCAAAAACTGAATGAAATAGTTACCTATTGCAATACAGACAGATGTCTAAGAGCATATATTCTCGATTATTTTGGAGAAAAAGATACAACACCGCACTGTGGCAACTGTGGTAATTGTAATAACGACATTGAACGCACAGATGTTACACTTGAAGCCCAGAAGATTATGTCCTGCATTAAGCGAATGGGTGAACGTTTTGGAAGTGTTGTTGTAGCTGATGTACTTCGTGGCAGCAATACTGAGAAAATTAGGACTATGGGCTTTGATAAACTTACCACCTACGGAGTCATGAGGGAGTATTCAAAGGATACGATAAAGGAACTGATATCCTTTCTAATTGCCGAGGGCTACATAGTTTTATACGGAGACCAATATCCTGTATTAAGGTTAAGTGGAATGGCTTTAGGTGTACTGAAGGGTAGTGAAATAGTTACTATAAAGAGAGTAATAAACAAACAGAGTACTGTATTTGATGAAAAAACAACTATTGATAATGGCTTGTTTGATATACTGAAAGTAATTCGCAAAGGTCTTGCAGACAAACAGAACGTTCCACCATTTGTAGTTTTTTCTGATGCAACATTAAAAGACATGTGCAAAAGATATCCAACCACTGATGAGACAATGATGGCTGTCTCTGGTGTTGGTGCTTTTAAGCTGGAAAAGTACGGGGAACAATTCGTATCTGCAATAAAGTCTTACATAGAGGAACATAGCATTGAGATTGATGAACAAGTACATAGCAAGTCGAAAACTGGGACTGCAGCTAAATCGAAAAAGACCAAAACGAACAAGTCTAAAATTGACACAAGGATGGCAACCTATAAGCTTTATAAAATAGGACAGAGTATCGACGAAATTGCAGATGAACGTGGACTTTCCACAAACACAATTGAGGGACATTTGCTAGATTGTCTTGAGAAAGGTATGCAAGTTGATTTTGAGAGCTTGTTTCCAAAGGAGTTTGAAGCACAGATTTTAGAGGCAATTAAGAGTATTGAAGATGGAAAGTTAAAGGCAATTAAAGAGGCCTTGCCCGAAGAAGTAACCTACGGAGCCATACGATTTGTTATATATAAGAATAAAGTTTAGAACGCGTATACTTCTGTACCGAAAAAATAAGGAGCAGATGCATGTTTTTTGCATTTGCTCCTTAAAATATATTCAACAGTTTACACAAATTACGCCAAGTTTGAAATGTGCCCTAAATATTAAATTCCGATACAAGTTCATGTAACCTATCAGCACTTTCTTTAGCTGAATTAATGCCTGTATAAACATGATCGGCCGCATCTACAATTGCAACGGACTTAATGGAGATGTGATTTGCTCCCTTTGCTCCTTCATTTGTTGAAATAGTGACCTCATTTATGGCTTTAACCATATTTTCTATCGATGCCAGTAATTCCTCAGAGGTCGCGCTGAAGTCCATTACCATAGCATTAACTGTATCTGCATCCTCATTATATTCGTTAGAGGCACCAAGCATTAGTTTATAATCTTTATCAACATCAGTAGACATGAACTCAAGTAAGTTATTTGAACTGCTGGCCAAATTTTCAACTGAATGTACAACAATTTTTGTGATGTTCTGGATTTCTGTCGCAGTTTTTTTAGAATCTTCAGCCAGTTTTCTTATCTCATCAGCAACTACGGCAAATCCTCTACCTGCTTCTCCAGCTCTGGCTGCTTCTATAGCAGCATTTAATGCTAAAAGATTGGTTTGTGAGGTTATTTGCAATATTGAATCGGCGAGAACGTTAATTTGTTCAACCGCCTTAGATTCATCCAAAGCCATATGTAATTTATCTTTTACAGAGTTAAATACTTGGAGTGAATTTTTCTGTGAAATTGTAAAATTGTTTTTTAAATTATTTGCTTTCTTACTTATTTCATCTGCTGTAATTGCACCCTCTTCAGCTTTATGGGCAATATCTTCAGTAGCTTTTTCTATTTCTGTCGAGGTCGCATTCATTTCTTCGGTTGAAGCAGCGGTTTCTTCCATACTAGCAGATAGTTGCTGAGTAGTAGAAGAAATCTCATCTATCTGGCTAGCTAATTCAACAATACTTTTATTAGCTTCATCTACTGCAACATTAACTTTCTTTGATTCTGAAATAACATTAATGATTATATTCCGGAATTCTTTTCTTGCAATGGCTTCGGCGCTTATTATAATACCGAACTCATCTTTCTCATTAAGATATCTCTCGTAGCTCTTATCATATTTTAAATCTAAATTTGAGGTCTTCTTAATAAAATCGACAACTCTATTTGTTCTTTTTTTGATACTAATAATTATAAAACTGCCGAATAAAAGTGATACTAAAACAGAGCAGATCAAAATAATTATAATATACTTTTGTGAATCGGAAACTGCTTCTTTATTTTGCTGTATTAAATCTTCACTGTATACATCAAAAATTTCTTCCATTTGGTTTATATTTTCTCTAACAATTCCAAATTTTGTGTCAAATTCAGCTTCATTTGAAAGTTTATTTGTTTCAGGATCAAAAAGACTGTACCAATCTGAATAATCCTTTTTAAATTTATCAAACAATTGGAATAGAGTTAAATTAGAAGTTTTATGTTTATAGCTTTGAAAGTAACTTTTATTTGCTAAAATTATGTTTTCTGCGTTACTAAGTCCGTCAGTTGCTTGTTTGGAATTCGTGTAATAATCTTCTTTTAATACTTTTAAATCTTCAGTATTAGAAGCTTTTTGCATTTCCATTTCAGCAACAAATGCTTGATAAAAGTCTCTATCAGCGCTTGAAATATAACTTATACTTTTAGTTGACTGCAAATACAGTTTATTTAATAAATTATCTGAAATGGTTGTGATGCTAGAAATAGATATGAAAAAAATAATTATTAATGCAATTATAGGGAGCAGTAGAACTAAAAACATTTTTGTCCCTATTTTTATATTACTAATTTTTAGCATGAGTATTAGCCTCCATTATATTTTTAATAATGATTTAATTCGACACGGAAACCAAAAATCCTTTAAGAAAAATACTAAAAATTGTAGGTGAAAAAGAATATATGCTATTTCAAGTATTAATTAAATAAACCATCGTGTGCTATTCAAGAAATAATAAGCTATATTTGTTAATTATTTCTTATAAGGGCTTATCTTATTCGCAAAAATATTGTAAAATAATGTTGAATGGTGTAAATTATTGTTATTGACTTTTCGGATAAGATGGGGTAAAAAAAATATGCAAGAATATGAGAAGAACTTGAAAGGTATTGAAAGTGAAACTGATAGTGATGAATTAATGAGTAAGTTTTCTTTTTTAAAGCACATGCCTCGATATGGTAGCAGTTTCAATCCACAAAAAGTATCGATGAAAATATCTTCAATATACATATTCATTGGATGTTTATGTGTTTTGTTTTCAAATAGGATTTTGTACAGGCTTGTAAGTGACAAGAATATAATAAGAATCATTAATATGCTACAAGGTTGGTTTTTTGTAATTCTTTCAGGAATTATTATTTATATGCTAGTATACTACACGATGAAAAGGATTAGAAAAGTAGAGAAAAAAGTAGTAGAAAACTATGATGAGCTATCAGCTACATATGAGGAACTCGAAGCGTCCTACGAAGAGATTTCAGCTTCTGAAGAAGAAATAAAACAACAATTTGATGAACTTCAAGTATATAGTAACTTAATTAGAGCAAGCGAAGCTAGGCTAAGTGCAGCCCAAGCTTTAGCAAAGGTTGGTAACTGGGAACTAGATTTAGAAAGCAAAATAGTGTGGGCATCTGAAGAAGCCTTTAGGATTTATGGCATTAATAACATAACAAATAATTTGTCCTTAGAGGAGTCACAGAGTGCTGTCCATGAAAATGATAGAGAAAATATGAATGTGGCTTTAAAATTATTGATAGAAGAAAACGAAAAGTATGATGTAGAATTTAGAGTTATTAGATTGAATGACAATGAGCAAAGAATACTACGTTCAGTTGCAGAAATAGACTTTAATCTATTAGGTAAGCCCAAAAAGGTTTTGGGTGTTTTACAGGATATTACTGAAAGTAGGTTAAACCAGGAAACTTTAAAGCGTCTGGCCTACTATGATGAATTAACAGCTCTACCAAACAGAGTATTATTTATTGATAGACTTAAAAATGCAATGGATACTGCAAAGAGGACTAACTCCAAAATAGCAGTAGTATTTTTTGACATTGACAGTTTTAAAAAAATAAATGACATATTAGGACATTATATAGGGGATAGATTACTCATAGACATTAGTAACAAGCTAAAATCATCGTTACAAGTCAATCAGACATTAGCTAGATTCAGTGGAGATGAATTCACAATATTTATTGAGAACATATCCCAGACAGATAAAATTATGATATTTATAGATAGAATCAAGAAAATATTTGATAGCCCATTTGATGTGGATAACCATTCCATTCATCTTAGTTCAAATTTTGGTATTTCTATTTTTCCAGACCATGGAAAAAGTGTAGAAGAACTTTTGCAAAATGCTGACACAGCTATGTATAAAGCTAAAGAAATTGGTGGGAGTAATTATCAGTTTTATAATGATAATATGAGAGACGAAGTTTTGAAAAAACTTAAAATAGAAAAATATCTTAGAATGGCATTGGAGAAGGATGAATTATATTTATGCTATCAGCCGCAAGTTGATACGAAATCTTGTAAGATCAGGGGCTTTGAAGCTCTATTACGGTGGAAAAACGACGACATAGGTATGATTTCTCCATTAGAGTTCATACCAATTGCAGAGGAAACAGGTTTAATCATACCTATAGGAGAATGGGTATTAGAAAAGGCATGTGAAGTAAATAAAATATGGCAGGGAAAATATAACTCGAATATTATAATGTCTGTTAATATATCACCTGTACAGCTTAAACAAAATAATTTTGCAGGACAAGTAAAGTGCATTTTAGATAAAACTGGACTTAACCCTGAATTATTAGAACTTGAGATAACAGAGAACATTTTAATAGATTCATTTGATATTAATGATATTGTTGATATCCTTTGGGAACTAAAAAAGATAGGCGTGAAAATATCACTTGATGATTTTGGTACAGGGTTTTCTTCGTTGAATTACTTGACGAAGTTGCCTATTAACACACTAAAAATAGATAAATCATTTGTTGATTATATAAAAACTGGCTCTAAAGAGAAAGCTATCATAGAGTCTATAATAGCTTTAGTGCACAAATTAGAACTTGAAGTTATTGCAGAAGGGGTTGAAACAATAGAACAGTTGGAATATTTAATACAGTCAAACTGTGATAATGTACAAGGATTCCTATTCTGCAAGCCACTTATTGAAAGTGAATTGAAGGGCATAATAGAAAAAGGTGAAATAACAGTTAGTTAGTAGCCAATATTAATACAGGGGTTAACTTATGGAAAAGAAAACGAGAAGCAAAGCAGATATCGTACTAGTAGTTGGTCTAATAGGTATTATAGGTGTATTAATTACAATTATAAGTGATTTTATTTTAATTGGCAAGCCCAGCAGTGCTCTTTCATTTTTAAAGCTGGGAACGGAAAGCATGGCAGATATAGCTCAATGGAGAATAACTCTGGGTGTGTTCATAGGTGCTGTTGTGTTGCCTTTTCAAATAGCAGGGTTAATATCTGTGTACCAAGGTTTAAAACCAGCAGGAAAGCTAATGCCACTTATTGTGGTAATAACTAATGCTCATGCAATAATAATGGGAGTTGCCTTTCATATATCATATGCGTTTATAGGAAGTGGATGGAAACTATATTATGAAACGGGTCGTGAAAATGAAATCATAGCTGAAATCGTTAGAAGATTTGCTTTCTACTGGAAGATAATTGTTATTATAATGTTTACGGAACTTTTGTTTAGTTCAATAGTCTATGTATTAGTAATAATGAAGGGAAAAACCTTGTATCCCAAATGGATGGCTATATTAAATCCACTTTGTATTGTTATTTTCATATTTCCTTTAATTTTTATACTTCCTGCACCTATTGGAGGATTTATTGCACCAGCATATTTTAATATATCAACTATGTTGTTTTTTAGTTTTTCAACAACTGTGATTTATAAAAAGTTAAGAAGGTTAGTATGACATGGTTTTAAGAATTGTCAAAATGATAGTTCTTTATTTTTATGTGTTTAAAAATAACAACCAATTATAATTTACGTTTATTTGCAAACTCTGATATAATTAAAATACAAAAATTCGACAATATGTGACTTGTTATATTATACTAATTTTCAAATAAATTATTAAGCACTCTCAGAGGCAACGGCTACTGTACTTTCCAGATGGGGAGCTTGTGTTATTAATGTTAAAGGGGGAAAAGCTGTGTTTTTTGGAAAATTTAAAATAAGCCAAAAGCTTTATTTAGGATTTGGGATTATTGTACTAATCATGCTTGTGGTGCTTGGTTATACATATATGAATTTCAAAAAAGAATCTCAGGCTGTTGGTACAAACCTATTTACATATGAGGTAATGAGAGAATCGGATGGCCTTTTAACAAGTTTACTCAATATGGAGACAGGAGCTAGGGGTTATGCAATTACGGGGGGAGATAAATTCTTAGAACCATTTAATACGGGCAAAGATGATTTT
>Ga0209430_1002980_pt1 | contig 10251 bp, 7 predicted proteins | sample BarGraIncub1133A_FD_184504 | JGI IMG/M metagenome (GOLD analysis project Ga0209430, IMG submission 184504) | Arctic peat soil microbial communities from Barrow, Alaska - Barrow Graham LP Incubations 11-33A (SPAdes) (version 2) | ecosystem: Environmental > Terrestrial > Soil > Wetlands > Peat... | reverse complement strand
TCACCAGCGAAGACGACCGGCGTTCGCGCAAAGTCAGGCTCAGTGCGCAGGGTCTGGTGCTGTGGAGCAAGCTGCAGGATCCCATTCACAGCTTCTACGACCAAGCCTTGAAAGACCTGTCGTTCGATGACCGGCTGGCGTTTATTCATTACTTCTCCAAGCTGCAAACCAATATGTCCAAGCTTTAAGTCAGGCGCATGCCGGACTTTTCGCGGGCGATGATCATCTTCATGATGTTGGCGGTGCCGTCCCCAATTTGCAGGCCCATCACATCCCGGTAGCGCTGCGCAAACGCGTAGTCGCTGGCATAGCCGCCATGGCCGTGTGTCAGCAGGCACTGGTGAATAATTTCGCAAGCAAGCTTGGGTCCCCACCATTTGCACATAGCCGCTTCGGCCGTGTGTGGCTTGCCCTGGTCCTTGAGCCATAGTGTGCGCAGGCAGTGCCAGCGCAGCGATTCCAGATAAGTTTCGGCTTCGGCCAGCGGAAAGCTCACACCCTGGCGCTCAATGATGGGCAGACCAAAAGTTTCGCGGCCCTTGGCGTACTCCCAGCTTTCATCCAGCGAGGCACGCGCAACCCCCAGGCACTGCAGGCCAATCAGCGCACGGCTGTAGTCAAAGCCCTGCATCACCTGGATGAATCCCTTGCCTTCGTCACCCAGCATGTGGTCGGCGGGCACGCGCACGTTGTCAAAAAAGATGGAGCCGCGTCCGACCGCACGCGTGCCCACGTCATCAAACGCGGTACGAGTCAGACCAGGCAAGTCCATCGGCACCAGAAAGGCGCTGATGCCCTTGGCACCCTCTTTGTCGGTGCCGGTGCGGGCAAAAACCACCGCTACATCGGATTGATCGGCCAGCGAAATCGAGGTTTTTTCGCCGTTAAGGACAAAGTGATCACCGTCACGAACGGCTTTGAGCTTCAGACGCGCCGCATCCGATCCGGCACTGGGCTCGGTCAGCGCAATTGCCACCAGTTTGTCGCCGGCCAGAATGGGCTTGAGCCAGCGCTCTTTCAAATAGTCCTGCGCATGGGTGGCAATGATTTGCCCGCACAACGAGGTCAACAAGTTGATGTACGACATGTTGAAGTCGCCATAGGCAATCTGTTCCAGCAGCAGTCCGCTGGTGACGCAGTCCACACCCAGACCGCCGTAGGCCTCGGGCAGTTCAGGACCGAGAAAGCCCATGTCGCCCATCGCCTTGACCATGGAGCGGTCCACGCGGCCGGTTTTATCGCCCACTCGGTACCCTGGGGCCAGCTTTTGCACAGCAAAACGACGGGCGCTGTCTACCAGTGCCTGCTGGTCGTCATTCAGGTTGAAGTCCATTGCAATTTCCTTTTTGTTCCAGTGTTTACAGTTTAAGAAGTAATTCCAAACAATGTCAATGTATTTACTTAAATTTCGTCTTGAAAATTAGTAAATATTGCAAAAGAGATCAAACTTTAACCTAATATAAGGGAAATCCCTAGGTGTTAGGGTGCACCTTTCCTGTCGAAATGAGTTGCCAAAATGAATACATGGCAATACATTGTCGTATTGCGTATTTTTAAGGGGGGCTTTATTGCACCCGCATTGCGCATCCCATGACTGAAGGAGACTCACTGTGCAATTCGATCCCGTTTTGATTTCTCCCCGCCAGGCGGCCATGACCGCTGCGGGCCTCTGGCGCCACCAGACCATCAATCACTTCGTGGCCCAGGCGCTGCAAAACTGCCCGGACCACACAGCCATCGTGTCTTACCGCAGTGAGGTGGCGCAGCCGGTGCGCCTGAGTTATCGGGCACTGGACCGGCAGGTCGATCGCATTGCCCGCGGTTTGACCGCGCTGGGCGTAGGCCACAGCGATGTGGTGAGCTGGCAGCTGCCCAACTGGTGGGAATTCATTGCGTTGTCGCTGGCCTGCGCGCGCATTGGGGCCGTCGCCAATCCGATCATGCCGATCTTCCGCCAGCGCGAGCTCAAGTTCATGCTGGACTTTGGCGAGTCCAAAGTCTTCATCGTGCCCAAGAGTTATAAGGGCTTTGATTTCGAGGCCATGGCCAATGGCATGCGCGGTGAGCTGCCTTTTCTGCAGCACCTCGTGGTGTTGAATGGCGACGGCGCCAACAGCTTTGAAGCACTGCTGTTGCGTGATGACACCCCGGCACTCACCGGCAATGGCCTGACGCCGGATGATGTGCAGCTGCTGATGTACACCTCGGGCACCACGGGTGAACCCAAGGGTGTGACGCACACCTCCAACACGCTGTTTGCCAATCTGCATGGCTTCATCGAGGCCTATGGCTTGACGCAGAAGGATGTGATCCTGGGCGCCTCGCCCATGGCGCACCTGACTGGCTTTGGCTATCTGGCGATGATCCCGCTGATCCTCAATGCCACCACCGTGTTGCAAGACAGCTGGGAGCCCCGCCAGGCACTGGAGTTGATCCGCGACGAGGGCATCACCTTCAGCATGGCCTCCAGCCCGTTCGTGGTTGATATGTGCAACGCGGCTGACGCCGGCAGTCCGGTGTCGCCCCAGTTTGTCAATTTCTGCTGCGCTGGGGCGCCGATTCCTCCGATGCTGATCGAGCGCGCCCGCAAGGTTCTCGGCTTAGCGGTCAGCTCGGCCTGGGGCATGACCGAGTGCGGCGCCGTGACCGTGACCGAGCCCGCCCGCACGAATGAAAAATCCGGTAGCACGGATGGACGTCCGCTGCCGGGGATTGAATTGAAAGTGGTCGATGTCGATGGTCAGTCGCTGCCTGTCGGGCAAACCGGCAGTCTGCTGGTGCGCGGCTGTTCACTGTTTGGCGGTTACCTCAAGCGCCCGCACCTGAATGCGACCGATGCCGAAGGCTGGTTTGACACTGGTGATATGGCATTCCTGGATGTTGAAGGCTACGTTCGCATCAATGGCCGCAGCAAGGACTTGATCATTCGTGGCGGAGAAAACATTCCGGTCATGGAAATTGAAAATCTGCTCTACAAGCACCCGTCCGTGGAGATGGTCGCCATTGTGGGCTACCCCGATGCACGCTTGGGCGAGAAAGCCTGTGCGTTTGTCACGGTCAAGCCCGGCCACCGCTTCACGCTGGAAGACATGAGTCGGTATCTGTCGGAACACCAGGTCACCCGCCAATACCACCCTGAGCGACTGGAACTGATGGAAGAGTTGCCAAAGACACCCAGCGGCAAACTGCAGAAGTTCAAGCTGCGCGAAACGGCCAAGGTATTTGGAGAAAGCGCATGACCGCCACGACGCAACCCGATGACGTGATTCAGCTGGAAGTGCACGGCCGCGTCGGTCTGATCCGCATTCATCGACCCGAAGCCATGAATGCGCTGAACGACGCGGTGATGAACGGTCTGCGTGATGCGCTGGATCGGCTCGAAACTGACGCCGGTATTGGTTGTGTGGTGTTGACCGGTTCCGAGAAGGTGTTTGCGGCCGGTGCCGATATCGTGGCGATGCAGCACCTGGACTTTGCCGAGGCCTACAGCACCGACTTCATCACCCGCAACTGGGAGCGGCTGCGTACCTTTCGCAAGCCGGTGATTGCAGCCGTGTCCGGCTTTGCGCTGGGCGGCGGCTGCGAGTTGGCCATGATGTGCGATATGGTGTTTGCATCCGAGTCCGCGCGCTTTGGTCAGCCCGAAATCAAGATTGGCACGTTACCGGGTTGTGGCGGTACACAGCGTTTGCCGCGTGCCGTGGGCAAGGCCTTGGCGATGGACTTGTGCATGACTGGACGCCTGATGGATGCGCAGGAAGCCCTGCGGGCCGGACTGGTGTCGCGCGTCTTGCCAACCGATAGCTTGCTGGCGGAAGCGCTGGCCACCGCGAAAAAAATAGCCGGTTATTCCTTGCCCGCCCTCATGATGATGAAAGAAACCGTCAACCGGGCGTTTGAGAGTCCGCTGAGTGAAGGCATCTGGTTTGAGCGGCGCATGTTGGACGCTACCTTTGCCCTGCAAGACCAGAAAGAAGGTATGAGCGCCTTTGTGGAAAAGCGGCCGCCGCAGTTCATGCACCGCTGATCCGTCACGCCATCAACCCGGTGGCTTCATTTCAAACCCAAAAAAATCATGACCCCCACCAGGACATTCGCAAGGTGTCCTTCGTGGCGGGCGTCGGCTGCCCTTGAGGCCGCTTTGCAGGAGACAAAAAATGTAAGACGTGGAAGCGTTGCTGGCGCGCATGGGTTGACCGGGTTTATATACAAAATCAGGCTGTAGCCCCCGTGACTACTGCGTGAGCAGCTACTATTAGTATAGTGATCAGATGGCCGCCTCAAGCGGCAATCACGCCGCCGCCCAGGCACACCTCGCCGTCATACAGCACCGCAGACTGTCCGGGCGTCACGGCCCATTGGGGCTCGGGAAAGCTCAGGTGGAATGCCGCACCAGCCCCCGCTGCCAGCGTGCACGGCGCATCGAGCTGGCGGTAGCGGGTCTTGGAGTTGAAGGCGCCCGCTGCCGGGGCCGCGCCCGCTACCCAGCTGGCATCCTGCGCCGTCAATTGGAACGATTGCAGCCACGGGTGCTCATGGCCTTGCACCACCCACAAGGTGTTTGTTTCCAGGTCTTTGCGTGCCACAAACCAGGGCGCGTGTTCGCCGCCGCCGCGTTGTGCGCCTTTGGCCTTGAGGCCGCCAATGCCCAAGCCCTGGCGCTGACCCAGGGTGTAAAAACTCAGGCCCACATGTTCACCAATCGTCTGGCCCTTGTCGTTTTTGATGGGACCGGGGGCACGCGCGATGTAGCGGTTCAGGAAATCACGAAACGGACGCTCGCCAATGAAGCAGATGCCGGTGGAGTCCTTCTTCTTCGCGTTCGGCAGCCCAATCTCCAGCGCCAGACGACGCACTTCGGTCTTCTGCAGTTCGCCCACGGGAAACAGCGTTTTCGACAATTGCGCCTGGTTCAGCCGGTGCAAAAAATAGCTCTGGTCTTTGGATGGGTCCAGGCCTTTGAGCAACTCGAAGCGGCCGTCGCCTGCCTGGGCGAGCGCCGCATCGCGCACGCGACCGTCAGTTGCCACGCAACGGACCCGTGCGTAGTGGCCGGTGGCGATTTTTTGCGCTCCCAACCGCAGCGCGTGATCCAGAAACGCCTTGAACTTGATCTCGGCATTGCACAGGATGTCTGGGTTCGGCGTGCGCCCGGCCTGGTATTCGCGCACGAATTCGGCAAACACCCGGTCTTTGTATTCGGCGGCAAAGTTGACGTGTTCAATTTCGATGCCGATCACATCCGCCACCGCAGCGGCGTCGACAAAGTCAACGTTGGAAGAGCAATATTCCGAGTCGTCGTCATCCTCCCAGTTTTTCATGAAGATGCCAATGACCTCGTAGCCCTGCTGTTTGAGCAGCCAGGCGGTCACGGCCGAGTCGACACCGCCGCTTAAACCCACGACTACGCGTTGTCCACTGTGTTGCTTGTCCATAGGGGGGAGATTATCCCTGCCCTTTGACTAGGAGCGCTGGCGGCAGGGGAACTCAGTTGCCGATGTTGACGATGCTGGCGTCGGTCACGACCAGTTGCAGCGGATAGCGTTTGCCGGCCAGATAGTCTTCGATGCAGCTCAGCACCATCGGGCTGCGCAGGCGGGCGTGGCTGGCCTGGATTTCTGCCAGCGTCAGCCAGAGCGTGCGCACAATGCCGAAATCGAGCGTGCGCGTCGGGTCGGGGGCACCGAGCTCGCCGCAAAAGGCGAAGCGCATGTAGGTGATTTCTGCCTGGTTGGTCGGCTGCTGGCGCGACAGGTAAACCCCGACCAGCGCCGTGGGAGAAAAAGCATAAGTCGTTTCTTCCAGCGTTTCACGCGTGCAGGCCTGCTCAGGGCTTTCACCATAGTCCAGGTGGCCGGCCGGATTGTTCAGGCGCAGCCCGTCGGCGGTGTGTTCTTCGACCAGCAGAAAGCGTCCATCCTGCTCAATGACGGCGGCGACGGTGACGTTGGGTTTCCAGCGAGTAGTCATGGCAGGATTCTGCCCTACGCCTCAAAGGTCGGCGCAGAAACTGCCCAGTCATTGATTCAAGTCATGCTTTGCCTGGCCGGTAACGGGCGCAAACTAAGTTAAGCTCATGGGCGCAGCGTTTGCGGCGGTTTGTGCCGCCGGACAGGCGCCGGATTCGTCGTTGAAAATCACAATTTGAGGAGTCGCTTTATGCAAACTGGCGTACCTAACGCGACGGCACCGGGAACTTCCCCGGCGGCCGTTAACCTTGCAACATCCAAGTCACCGCAACGCATCGGCGTACCGCGCGAAGTTTTTCCCGGTGAAAAGCGCGTCGCCACGGTGCCCGAAGCGGTGGAAAAGCTGATCAAGCTGGGTTTCACCGTCGCCGTTGAATCCGGCGCGGGCGACGCCGCCAATTGCAGCGACGAGGTTTACCGCGCTGCGGGCGCAGAAGTCATCACCGGGGCCGCCGCACTCTGGGCAGCATCCGATATTGTGTTCAAGGTGCGTGGTCCGACCCCGGACGAAGTCGCGCTGATGCATGAAGGCCAGGCCTTGGTCAGCTTCATCTGGCCGGCGCAAAACCCCGAATTGATGCAGCAGCTCGCCGCCAAGAAGGTGACCGTGCTGGCCATCGACGCGCTGCCGCGTACGCTCAGCCGCGCCCAGAAGATGGACGCGCTGACCTCCCAGGCCGGTGTCGCCGGCTACCGCGCCGTCATTGAGGCCGCCAACGCTTTTGGCCGCTTCTTCAGCGGTCAGATCACGGCTGCGGGCAAGGTGCCGCCGGCCAAGGTCTTTATTGCCGGTGCTGGCGTTGCCGGACTGGCCGCAATTGGCACCGCAGCCAGCCTGGGTGCCATCGTTCGTGCCAATGACACCCGTGCCGAAGTGGCCGACCAGGTCGTGTCGCTGGGTGGTGAATTCGTCAAGGTCGACTATGTCGAAGAGGGCTCAGGCGGGGGCGGCTACGCCAAGGTCATGAGCGAGGGCTTCCAGCAGGCCCAGCGTGAGATGTATGCCAAACAAGCCAAAGATGTAGACATCATCATCACCACCGCGCTGATCCCTGGCAGGCCAGCGCCCAAGCTCATCACGGCCGAGATGGTCAAGAGCATGAAGCCCGGCAGCGTGATCGTCGACATGGCCGCCGAGCAGGGCGGCAACTGCGAGTTGACCGTACCGGGTGAGGCGGTGGTCAGGCACGGCGTGACCATCGTCGGCTACACCGACCTGGTCTCGCGCCTGGCCAAGCAGTCGTCCACGCTGTACGCCTCCAACCTGTTTCGCCTCACCGAGGAGCTGTGCAAGACCAAAGACGGCATCATCAACGTCAACATGGCAGATGAGGCCATCCGCGGCCTGACCGTTACCAAGGATGGCAGCATCACCTGGCCGGCACCGGCGCCCAAGGTGGCGGCGCCCGCCGCCGTTGCGGCCAAACCGGCTGCCGTGGTGGCCAAGCCCAAGGGTGGACATGGCCAAAGCAGCGAACCGTCTTCCGGCAGCAGCATGGCGATCATGTTTGGTGTGGCTGCGGCCGTGTTCTGGCTCATTGGCGCGAGCGCACCGGCGGCATTTCTGTCGCATTTCACGGTGTTCATCCTGGCCTGTTTTGTTGGCTACATGGTGGTCTGGAACGTCAAGCCCGCCTTGCACACGCCACTGATGAGCGTGACCAACGCCATCAGCAGCATCATCGCGATTGGCGCGCTGGTGCAGGTATCACCGTGGATCGGCGCAGCCGATCGACCCAATGGCTTGATCAGCTGGGTGGCTGCAGCGGCGCTCGTGCTCACGGCGATCAATATGTTCGGCGGCTTTGCCGTCACCCAGCGCATGCTGGCCATGTTCCGTAAATAAGGGAGACGATTGATGTCTGCAAGCTTGGCAACGGTCTCCTATATTGGAGCGACGATTCTTTTTATCTTGAGCCTGGGGGGCTTGTCCAACCAGCAAACCGCCTTGCGCGGCAACCTCTACGGCATGGTCGGCATGACCATCGCCGTGCTGGCGACCGTTTTTGGCCCGCAAGTCACCGCCGCCGGTATCCCGTGGATCATCGGCGCCATGCTGATTGGTGCCGCCATCGGCCTGTATGCCGCACGCACCGTGCAAATGACGCAGATGCCCGAGTTGGTGGCACTGATGCACAGCATGGTCGGTCTGGCCGCGATGCTGGTCGGTGTTGCCACTTTCATCGACCCGACGGCGTCCTTCCATCTGGTGGATGGCCAAAGCATCCACTTGTCTTCGGCTGAAGAATCGATCCACAAGATCGAAATCTACATTGGCATCCTGATCGGTGCCATCACGTTCTCCGGCTCGATCATTGCCTTTGGCAAGCTCTCCGGACGCATCGGTGGCAACCCCCTGTTGTTGCCAGGACGGCACTGGATGAACCTGGCAGGCCTCCTGGTCGTGATCTACTTTGGGCGCGAGTTCATCAATGCCCATACCATTGCTGACGGCATGCTGCCGCTGATCGTGATGGCGGTGATCGCCCTGCTGTTTGGTATCCACATGGTGATGGCCATCGGCGGCGCCGACATGCCGGTGGTGGTGTCCATGCTCAATAGCTACTCGGGCTGGGCCGCAGCGGCGACCGGCTTCATGCTCTCCAACGACCTGCTGATCGTCATCGGTGCCTTGGTGGGCTCCAGTGGTGCCATCCTGTCCTACATCATGTGCAAGGCGATGGCCCGCAGTTTCATCAGCGTGATCGCGGGCGGTTTCGGTACTGCCAGTGCCAAACCGAAGGCGGCGGCTGGCGCGGCGCAACCGGCCGGTGAAGTGACGCCGATCAGCAGCGTCGAAACGGCTGAACTGCTGCGCGAAGCCAAGAGCGTGGTGATCGTCCCCGGCTACGGCATGGCGGTGGCGCAGGCCCAGCACACGGTGTATGAAATCACAAAATTTCTGCGTGAAAAGGGCGTCAATGTGCGATTTGGCATTCACCCGGTGGCCGGGCGCATGCCAGGCCACATGAACGTGCTGCTGGCTGAAGCCAAAGTGCCCTATGACATCGTCTTCGAAATGGATGAGCTCAACGACGACTTCCCCAAGACCGATGTGGTGATGGTGATCGGTGCCAACGACATCGTGAACCCCGGCGCCCAGGACGACCCGACCAGCCCGATTGCCGGTATGCCGGTGCTTGAAGTCTGGAAGGCCAAGACCTCGATCGTCATGAAGCGCAGCATGGCATCGGGCTACGCCGGGGTGGATAATCCCCTGTTCTACAAAGACAACAATCGCATGTTGTTTGGCGACGCCAAGAAGATGCTCGATGAAGTGCTGATCGCACTGAAATCCTGATATTTTTCGGGACAGACCGCAGCTCGCGCGTTGTGAGTCAGCTCTGTCCCCAAGCTGTCAAAGTGGGCCAGCTCTGTCAGCTGAGCCCACTTTTTCCTTTGTAGATTAGGGGAAACACCCTCACGCAATCAAGGGTGTTCACGCGAGAATAAGCGCTTTATCAACCTTGAGGAAACATCACAATGACCGACCGTATTTGGCTTAGCAGCTACCCCAAAGGTGTACCCGCGGACATTGACCCGGGCCAGTACTCGTCAGTTGTGGGGATGATGGAGGAGAGCTTCAAGAAGTACGCCGACCGCACCGCCTACAGCTTCATGGGCAAGGCGCAGAGTTACCAGCAGGTCGATAGCCTGAGTCTTGCGTTTGGGGTTTACCTGCAAGGTCTGGGACTGGTCAAAGGCGATCGGGTAGCGGTGATGATGCCCAATGTGCTGCAGTATCCGGTCGTGGTGGCCGGCATTTTCCGTGCCGGCTATGTCCTGGTCAATGTCAACCCGCTGTACACCGCACGCGAGCTGGAGCACCAACTCAAGGACTCGGGCGCCAAAGCCATTGTCATTCTTGAAAATTTTGCTTCGACCCTTGAAAAATGTGTGGCCGCGACACCGGTCAAGCACATCGTCATGTGCGCGATGGGCGACCAACTGGGCCTGCTTAAAGGCGCCCTGGTCAACTATGTGGTGCGCAGCAAGAAAAAGCTGGTGCCTGCTTTTTCGCTGCCTAGCGCTGTGCGCTTCAATGCTGCCATCGCCAAGGGCAGTGCGGGGACACTCAAAAAAGTAACACTCAAGCCAGACGATGTGGCGGTGCTGCAATACACCGGGGGCACCACTGGCGTCTCCAAGGGCGCGGTGCTGCTGCATCGCAACCTGGTGGCCAACTTGTTGCAGGTCGAGGCCTGGAATGAGCCTGCGCTGAAGAAGATCCCCGCCAACGAGCAGATCACATCGGTCTGCGCCTTGCCGCTGTATCACATCT
>Ga0209430_1002978_pt1 | contig 10255 bp, 8 predicted proteins | sample BarGraIncub1133A_FD_184504 | JGI IMG/M metagenome (GOLD analysis project Ga0209430, IMG submission 184504) | Arctic peat soil microbial communities from Barrow, Alaska - Barrow Graham LP Incubations 11-33A (SPAdes) (version 2) | ecosystem: Environmental > Terrestrial > Soil > Wetlands > Peat... | reverse complement strand
TTTTAGTTTAGCTACTTTAATATAAAATGCGCTGGCTGCTTATCTTAAACCGCCAGCGCATTTTTATGTCAAATAATACCCAAAATTCAGAAAGAACCGAATTATCTCCGGTCGGGATTTTTTATTGATGTTATAGTAGCTGTAAATTTATTCTTTAAATAAACATCACAATCAGTATAATTATAGAAGCTTCCAAGCTATTTCACTCCATCTTAGCTCGTTGCGGAGATTTAAAATGGTTGTATCATTATTAATAAGCACGTATTCTATTCCTGCCATCTCAGCCCAATCAATAAGCTGCTCAGCAGTGACGTTATATGAGAATACGGTATGGTGCGCACCACCAGCATAAATCCAAGCTTCAGCTGCAACCTGTAATGAAGGCTCTGGCTTCCAAAGAACCCTAGCAACAGGTAGCTTAGGCATATCGATTGTTGGCTTTTCAGCATTAACCTCATTAATAATTAAACGGAAGCGATTTCCCATATCAATAAGTGATGCACATACTGCATGACCAGAAGCGCCATCAAATACTATTCTTGCAGGATCAGATTTTCCACCTATACCAAGAGGATGTACCTCAATGCGAGGCTTCGTTGCCGCAATTGTTGGGCAAACCTCAAGCATATGTGAACCTAAAATCATTTCATTACCTGCTACTAAATTATAGGTGTAGTCTTCCATAAAAGAAGTACCCTTGTTATCTGACATAACCTTCATAACATTTACAAAAGCAGAGGTTTTCCAGTCGCCTTCTCCACCAAAACCGTAGCCATTCCCCATAAGATCTTGAGACGCAAGGCCTGGAAGCTGCTTTAGACCGTGCAAATCTTCAAAGTTAGTAGTGAAGGCACTAAAGTTGCCTTCTTCCAAAGCTGCTTTAATACCAAGCTCAATACGAGCCTGTTCTCTTATTGCTTCATACTTTTCACCAGTTTTGGCATCAGCAACAATATCGTATTTTGTACCATATTCTGATATTAATGCATCTATTTGTTCATCAGTAACTTTGTTTACTTTATCAACAAGGTCTCCAACGCTATAGGCGTCAATCGACCATCCAAACTTAATCTGAGCTTCTACCTTGTCGCCCTCTGTAACAGCAACATCACGCATGTTATCGCCAAATCTTGCTACCTTTAAATGGTTTCCCCAAATGTATGCAACGGCTGTTCTAGTCCAAGCCCCAATTCTCTCACGGACAGAGGCATCTTCCCAGTAGCCAGCAATAACCTTACGTGCGATACGCATTCTTGCACCGATAAAGCCATGCTCGCGATCTCCATGAGCCGATTGGTTTAGATTCATAAAGTCCATGTCTATGTTATTCCAAGGTATTTCCTGATTAAACTGTGTATGAAAATGAAGTAAAGGTTTTTTTAACTGAGAAAACCCTGCAATCCACATTTTTGATGGAGAGAAGGTATGCATCCATGTAATAATACCAGCACATTTCTCATCTGAGTTTGCGTCAATAAATACTTTTAGTATTTCGTCTGATCTAGTAACAATTGGTTTAAAAACGATCTTGTAAGGAATGGCTGAGTCTAAATTTAACTGCTCTACCATAAAGTTTGAATGCTCTGCGACTTGCCTTAGAGTCTCTGGACCATATAAGTGCTGACTGCCTGTAATAAACCAAAATTCAAAATCTTTTATTTTTATCATGTTAACAACTCCTCCTAAACTGTTTAGCTTGTATGCACAAGTACCTGATTTAATTTTATATCTGATTGGCCAAAAAATCAATAACATTTTTATTGAAATCAATGTTTTATGTCAATCGAGCTGATATATATAGGAAATCTGAGGGTTAATATTTCATATAAATATGTATTAATTAAGAAAACGTATTGAAAATGCATTTGTGATGCTATATAATTTTTATATAGATTGTATGCACAAGTTCTTGGTAAGAGGGGTAAAATAATGCTGCAAAATGATGTGAGTCAAACAAAGTATGCCAAATTAATGGAATATATAAAGGATGAGATCATTATGGGAAAAATAAAACCAGGTGATCAAATTCCTTCCGAAAATACTTTGGCACTAGAACTGTCATTAAGCAGGCATACTGTCAGAAAAGCAATATCAATGCTTGTTAATGAAGGATATCTTTATACCGAGCATGGAAGAGGAACATTTTGTAAAGACAGAAGTATAAGCAGAACTAATTCAAGAAATATAGGAGTAATGACCACTTATATTTCAGAGTACATTTTTCCAAGGGTAATTCAGGGTATTGATTCTGTACTATCACAAAAAGGCTACAGTATTATGCTGAAAAACACAGATAATGATGTGGAAAAGGAAGCTTTATATCTTCAGGAAATTCTTAGTAAGGATTTAGAAGGCTTGATCATAGAGCCCACCAAAAGTGCAATATCCTCTAATAATATAAAGTTTTATAATGCTTTAGATGAGCATAGAATACCTTATATTTTTATTCATGGAGTGTATCAACAGCTTGAAGATAAACCACAAATAATATTGAATGATTCAAATGGTATGTATTTGGCTGTAAAATATCTACTTGAATTGGGACATAAAAACATTATCGGTATTTTTAAAGCAGATGATATTCAAGGAATTGAAAGACATAAAGGCTATGCAAATGCGTTATCTGACAGTGGTATGCAATACGACCCTAATAATGTGGTATGGTTCCATACTGAGGACAGAAAAATAAAACCATATTCTGCAATTGAGGGCTTGATTAAGAGAAAGAAAAAAATAGATGCAATAGCCTGCTACAACGACCAAATTGCATTTGGTATATATGAGAAGATTTCGGAATTGGGACTGTCGATACCAGAGGATATTTCGTTAACCGGCTTCGATGATTCATATTTTGCCACTAGCTGTCCAACAAAGCTAACATCAGTAAGCCATCCAAAGGAACTACTAGGCGAACTAGCTGCTCAAACTTTGCTAGATATGATTAATGATCCAGAATACTCAAAAACCTCAATTAGAAAAATAATTGAACCAGAACTAATTATTAGAGATTCTTGCAAGTTAAGGAACAACCTTAGTGAATAGTGAAAAATGAAAAGTGAAGAGTTATGGAAAGTCGGCTTACACCGACAATTTTATAAAAACCAATTTTTGTACTAAACTGCTAATGAGGTGGCTATCCATGATTTTTGTTTGTTGCTCCAGTAATAAATTATCACAAATATAATTGTATTGAGATGAAAACTACTTTAGAGGAGGAAAATTATGAGTATTGAATTGAAGGATGTTAGAAATACCATTATTAACGGCCAAACAGCAATAGGGATTGAACTGGGATCTACCCGTATCAAAACGGTCCTAATCGGTGCAGACAATACACCCATTGCCTCTGGCAACCATGACTGGGAAAACAGTTATGTCAACAGCCTTTGGACTTATAGCTTAGAGGATGTCTGGAAGGGCGTGCAGAGCAGTTACCAGAAAATGGCCGACAATGTCAGAGATCAATTTGGAGTAGCAATCGAAACTACGGGATCAATCGGTATCAGTGGCATGATGCATGGTTATCTGGTTTTCGACCAGGGTGGAAATCTTTTAACACCCTTTCGTACCTGGCGTAACAATATAACTGGTCAGGCTTCTGAAGCCCTAACCAAGCTATTTAACTATCCTATCCCACAAAGATGGAACATTTCCCATCTTTATCAAGCCATCCTGAATCAGGAAGAGCATATATCTGACATTGGCTATATGACAACCTTGGCGGGCTATATACATTGGAAATTGACCGGACAGAAAGTTCTGGGAATTGGAGAGGCATCAGGTGTTTTCCCAATTGACTTGAAGACTAAAGATTTTAATTCGCAAATGATTGGGCAGTTCAATCACCTGAATAGTCCGCGAAATATTCCGTGGCATTTGGAGAACATCCTTCCAACTGTTCTAGTTGCCGGCGCAAAAGCTGGTGAACTCACAGAAGCAGGAGCACAGCTCCTGGATGTTACAGGTCAGCTGCAACCGGGCATTCCGCTTTGCCCTCCCGAAGGTGATGCAGGAACCGGTATGGTAGCCACCAACAGTGTATCAGTCCGTACTGGCAATGTTTCCGCTGGAACATCAGTATTTGCGATGATTGTACTCGAAAAGGAACTGTCTAAGACATATTCCGAGATTGACCTGGTAACGACACCCGATGGTGAACTGGTGGCTATGGTGCATTCTAACAATTGTACATCGGATTACGATGCCTGGATGGGCTTGTTCAACGAAGTTACCAAAGCGTTGGGCGTGGATATCCCAAAATCGAAGCTTTATGACACTTTACTTGGCATGGCACTCCAAGGGGATCCTGACTGCGGTGGCTTATTATCTTATGGTTATGTTTCAGGTGAACATATTACCCATTTTGAAGAAGGCCGTCCAATGTTTGTGCGTTCATCAAGCAGTAACTTCAATCTGGCTAATTTTATGCGAGCCAATTTATTTACATCACTGGGTGCTCTCAAAACCGGACTTGATATTCTTTTGGAAAAAGAGTCAGTTAAGGTAGATGAAATCTTGGGCCATGGTGGTTTTTTCAAGACCAAGGGAGTGGGACAGAAGATCATGGCCGCTGCCTTTAATGTTCCAGTATCGATTATGGAAACTGCTGGGGAGGGCGGAGCCTGGGGTATTGCATTACTGGCATCCTATATGGTCAATCGAGCAGAGAATGAGTCGCTGGAGGATTTCCTCAAAGAAAAGGTTTTTGCCGGAAAGCAGGGTGATTCCATCGCTCCTGATCCATCAGATGTTGCAGGTTTTAACGAATTTATGATACGCTACACCAAGGGATTGACTATCGAAAGAGCTGCGGTCGATTATCTGAAATGAGATTGTGTAATTTATACAATAATTTGGAGGTTTTGAATATGTCAAATTTACCGAAAACAATGAAAGCATTAGTAGCTTATGCTCCAGGGGATTACAGATTAGAAACTGATTTTCCAGTACCTACTGCTGGTGAAGGTGAAATGGTTATTAAGGTTGAGGCTTGTGGTATTTGTGCAGGGGATGTAAAAGCACAGCATGGTGCAGCAATGTTTTGGGGTGGAGATGGACAACCAAGTTGGGTAAAACCACCTTTTATTCCAGGTCATGAATTTCTTGGAACTATTGCAGAAATGGGAGCTAATGTTAAAGGCGACTTTGAGGTTGGTGACAGAGTTGTATCAGACCAGATTGTACCATGCTGGGAATGCAGATTCTGCAAGACTGGTAAGTATTGGATGTGCCAAAAACATGATATCTTTGGTTTTCAGAATAATGTAAATGGGGGTATGGCTGAGTACATTAAGTTCCCTAAGGGAGCTCTTGTTTATAAGATTTCTAAAGACCTACCAATGGAAAAAGCAGTTCTTATAGAACCATTCGCTTGTTCAAAGCACGCAGTTGACAGAGGAAATATTTCAAATGAAGATGTTGTTGTATTGTCAGGAGCAGGTACTCTCGGACTAGGTATGGTAGGCGCTATAAAACTTAAAAATCCTAAAACATTAGTAGTTCTTGATATGAAGGATGATAGACTTGAGCTTGCAAAAAGATTTGGTGCAGATATTGTTATCAATCCAGGAAAAGAAGATGCAGTGAAGAAAATTATGGATATGACAGATGGCTATGGCTGTGACGTGTATATCGAAGCAACTGGACATCCATCAAGTGTAATACAAGGCTTAAGTATGATTCGCAAATTAGGGACCTTTGTGGAGTTCAGCGTGTTCAGTGGGGCTACAACCGTAGATTGGAGTGTTATAGGTGACCGTAAGGAACTTGATATTATGGGAGCTCACCTTAGCCCGTACTGCTTTGAACCTGTTATCGAGTGGATTACAAATGGGAAGCTTCCTACAGAGGGTGTTGTAACTCATAAATTACCTCTAGAAAAGTGGGCGGAAGCCTTTGAAATAGCAGGTAAGGGTGACTGTTCGCTAAAAGTTGTATTAGTACCTTAATCAAAGAACTCTGTTTATAAGCCCCTAATCCCTCCCTTTTAGTGTGTGAAGCCACTGCTAATTAGATTATAGGGGGGGCGGGGTATTTAATTTATTGGAGGAAAATTTATGTCTATTGCTATTGGTTGTGATGAGGCTGGCTATGAATTGAAGGAACAAATAAAAAGCTATATCTGTAAAAAAGGATATGAGGTTGAAGACTGTGGCGTTTATAATACAGATCCTGTTCTTTATCCTGATATAGCAGTGAAAGTTGCAAAATCAATTGCAGATGGAAAAAATGAAAGAGGAATATTAATTTGTGGTACGGGCATAGGTATGGCTATAACTGCAAATAAAGTACCTGGCGTAAGGGCGGCTGTATGCCATGACCCATACTCTGCGGAAAGATCAAGAAAAAGTAATAATGCACAGATTATGTGCTTAGGTGCAAGAATAGTTGGGGGAGAACTTGCCAAGCTATTGATTGATACATGGCTAAGCTCTGAATTTCAGGGTGGGGGTTCATCTGAAAAGGTTGATAAAATCAGTGAATATGAAAATGAGTTTTCTAGAGGTGGTAAGTTGTAATCATATTATTCCATTTTAGATAGGAGAGTAAAGCTTATGCAGAGAATAATTAATGACCCAGATCAGGTAGTAGAAGATATGCTGGAAGGTTTCTTGAAAACACATAGTGATATTGTTGTAAGAACAGATAATTCTAGGACAATCAAATACAAAAATGCACCTGTACAAGGGAAAGTTGGTGTCGTAACAGGAGGCGGTTCTGGACACAAGCCAGCTTTTATTGGATATGTGGGTAAAAATATGGTTGATGCTGTAGCTGTCGGAGAGATATTTTCATCACCTACTGCAAAAGCTTTTTATGATGCTTTCAGGGAGGCTGATGCAGGAAAAGGGATAGCTTGCCTTTACGGGAACTATGCTGGGGATAACATGAATGTCAAAATGGCTGTTGACTTTGCAATGGAAGATGGTGTTTTAGTCAAAACTGTAGTTGCAAATGATGATGTAGCCTCTGCTCCTAAAGCAGAAAAGCATAAGAGACGTGGTGTGGCTGGAGAAATATTAATGTGGAAGGTTGGTGGCGCAAAGGCTGCAAAAGGTGGTAACCTAGATGAAGTTATTGCTGCTGCGCAAAAGGCCATAGACAATACAAGGAGCGTTGGTATAGGCCTTACATCTTGCACGATACCAGCAGTAGGAAAACCTAACTTTAAAATAGAAGAAGGAACAATGGAAGTAGGAATAGGACACCATGGAGAGCCTGGAATAGAGGTTACTAAGCTAACGACTGCAGATGAAATGGCTCAAATTATGCTTGATATAATTCTCCCGGATTATCCTTTCGTAAGTGGGGATGAAGTTGTAGTGCTACTATCCGGACTTGGTGCAACTCCTATAATGGAACTGTACATTCTTTATAATAAAGTTGAAGAGATACTTGCTGAAAAGGGAATTAAAGTGCACAGGTCATACGTTGGAAACTATTTTACTTCACTTGAAATGATGGGTTCAACACTTACTATAATGAAGCTGGATGATGAATTAAAAGAACTTGTTGATGAAGAAGCTAACAGTGTTGGACTAAAGCAGTTTAAAGATTAATTTTGATAATTAGTTATATTCTGCTTATGGTATAGTTGATAATATAATTTTGCCATTGAGAGGAGTTTTTAATGATGGAAAGCTTTAAAAATGAAGATGGTTTAATAGTAGTAAACAATTTAGTAAAGACAATCCAGAGCAACAAGGAATATTTAAGCGAAGTTGATGGTGCAATAGGAGATGGAGACCACGGAGTAAATATGAATAAGGGCTTTACCCTCTGCCAAACCAAATTGGGAGATAGTAAGGTAAGCATGTCTGAGGCATTAAATGTATTAGGAAGGACTCTGATTATGGAAATTGGGGGTTCAATGGGACCTCTATATGGAACCATCTTCATGGGTTTGGCAAAGGCTTGCAAGGATAAAGAGACTATTGATAAAAACACTTTTGCTGAAATGCTTCAGTCGGCAATGGTTGGGCTCCAAGCTTTTGATAAGGCTAAAGTCGGTGATAAAACACTGGTGGATACGCTGGTGCCAGCTATTGATGCATTTAACGCTGCGATATCTTGTGAGAAGAGCTTCAAGGAAGCACTTGAGGATATGAAGCTAGCGGCAGAAAAAGGAAAGGAATCTACTAAGGACATGGTAGCCAAAATAGGAAGGGCGAGTAGACTCGGTGAACGCTCAAGGGGTACTCTTGATGCAGGAGCTACTTCGTGTAACCTAATATTGCAATCAATGGCTGATTCAATACTGGAATTAACAAAATAAAGGGAGTAAATCAACTTGTAAACCTTCATTTGGCAGGCAGTAGTTGATATGTATTAGGTCAACGAGCTATTAATCTTGTTAGTACATATACTATTGCATTTGCATGGGGAAGTTGAGTAAGTGAGATAATAATACTTTTTAAAGAGGTAATAAATATGCTACTTAAATCACTAAAAGAGGAAGTATTGCAAGCAAACCTTGATTTGCCAAAGTATGGTTTGGTGACCTTTACGTGGGGAAATGTTAGTGGTGTTGATAGGGATAAGGGCTTAATGGTAATCAAACCAAGTGGTGTTCCATATGAGCAACTCAAAATTGAGGATTTGGTAGTTCTAGACCTAGATGGAAAGCAGGTAGAAGGTACTCTAAGACCTTCCTCTGATACGCCAACACATATTGTGCTTTATAATGAATTTAAAGAAATTGGAGGAATAGTGCATACCCATTCAACCTGGGCGACAAGCTGGGCTCAGGCTGGACGAGCTATTCGTCCTATGGGAACAACTCATGCGGACTATTTTTATGGAGAGATTCCTTGCACAAGAAGGCTGACCCAGGAAGAGATTGAAGGCGAATATGAAAAAAATACTGGGTTAGTTATTGTGGAAACTTTCAAGGAATTGAAACCAGTATATATTCCTGGAGTTCTTGTAGAGGATCATGCTCCATTTAGTTGGGGTAAAAATGCTCATGAAGCGGTTCATAATGCAGTTGTTATGGAAGAGGTAGCTAAAATGGCATTTAATACACAAGCGCTATCAAGTGACGCTAACAATGATGTTAATCAATATTTGTTGGATAAGCACTTTATGAGAAAGCATGGCTCAGATGCTTACTATGGCCAAAAGTAAAAAATAAAAATGCTTGAAGTGACAACTATATTGAAATACAAGACAAAACTGCTTGAATTAGTAACGGTTAATTCCGCAGACTAATTCAAGCTTTTTTGATATTTCCGACATTTTGAATAAAGGATCCATTATGGATTAAAACATTTATTTTCTACGCAACTCCAGAAGTAAGACTTTATGAATGCAATTTATATTTTGGACAGTTAACATAATATTGAATGGAGTCAAAAACATCACATTTAAAGTTTGTATTTTTTTGATTCTAGATTTGAATACATATTTCTAACAGAATCCCTCTCAATAATCTTATCTGATTCAACAATTATGCTTTCTACATTTTCACTGTTTATTTTTTTTACTAACAATTCCACTGCAAGGATACCCATTTGAAGCTTATCAATTTTTATTGTAGTTAAAGCGGGCTCTATATACCTTGATAAAAGGATATCGTCCACTCCTATGAAAGATATATCATGTGGAATTTTAAATCCTAAATCTTTAGCGCAGCGAATGGCACCTATTGCAAAAATATCACCTGCGCAGAAAACTGCTGATGGAATTGGGGTACTTTTTAAAATATTTTCCATACATCTATAGGCTGAAAATTCATCTATTGCATTAATTTGTATCCAGGAAGGAGGAATGGACATGTTTATTTCTTGTACAGCATTTTTATACCCAGAGAAAGCTTGCAGATAATAATCAGGAATGTAGCTTGATCCTATAAACGCAATACCTTTATGCCCTTGGCCAATTAGGTATTTTGTTGCTGTATAAGAGGAAAGCTCACTATCTGCATTTACATATGTGAAGTTGGAATTTGAGGTGTGCGCATCTACAATAATATATGGTATTTCAAGTCTTTCAATTTCATTTAAAATAGATTGTTCAGTATCTTGAAAAAATATTATACCATCTGTATCGTTTTGCTTAACTATTTCTGGAACTTGAACTATACCATCCTCTAGAAGGATATCTGTAAAAACTATGTTATATCCATATTCTTTACTTTTTTCAAGAACACCTTTGGTAATTTCAAAATAAAACAAGTCTGAAAAGGGAGAAGAACTTTGCTTAATTGCAAGACTGATATTATAGCTTTTTTTAAAGAACAATCTTCTTGAATTTG
>Ga0209430_1002974_pt1 | contig 10266 bp, 8 predicted proteins | sample BarGraIncub1133A_FD_184504 | JGI IMG/M metagenome (GOLD analysis project Ga0209430, IMG submission 184504) | Arctic peat soil microbial communities from Barrow, Alaska - Barrow Graham LP Incubations 11-33A (SPAdes) (version 2) | ecosystem: Environmental > Terrestrial > Soil > Wetlands > Peat... | reverse complement strand
AACTTTGATAATATTGCTGTTATTGGCTGGTGGCTGATAGGTTTATATATCGTCAGTGCATTGTTTAGCTATATCCAGAGCTGGGTGATGACAACAATCTCGCAGAAAATAACCTATAAATTTCGCCGCGATATCTCAGAAAAAATTGCTCGGCTACCCTTGCGATATTTCGATCAACACGAAAACGGTGACATTGTTAGTCGTGTCACTAATGACGTAGAGACGATTAGTCAAAACCTAAATCAAAGTATGACCCAACTTGTGACGTCGGTTATCACAATTGTTGGAATTTTGGCTATGATGATCTCTATTAGTTGGCAGATGACAATAGTCGCCATTCTAGTCTTGCCAACAAGCATGACCTTAATCACCTTAATTATTAAAAAGTCTCAACGATATTACGTTAGACAACAGGCGGCCTTGGGTGAAATCGATGGTCATATTGATGAGATGTTCTCGAATCATGCAATCGTCAAAACTTTTAATGGTGAACAGCGTGCAATCAATAAGTTTAACGTGATTAACACGAAACTCTACAAGAGCGGCTGGAAGTCTCAATTCCTATCTGGTCTAATGTTCCCTATCATGCAATTTATTAGCAATATAGGCTACGTTGGTGTTGCGGTTATGGGTGGTTGGTTAGCGATTAATGGAAAAATCAGTATTGGTGATATCCAGGCATTCATTCAGTATATGAACCAGTTTACGCAACCAATTTCCCAAACGGCAAATATTGCTAATGTGTTGCAAGCAACGGCCGCTGCGGCTGAACGCGTATTTGATTTCTTGGATGAAAAAGAAGAAAAAATTGAAACATCTACCCAAACTATAGTTCCTAAATCCATTAAGGGTGAAGTGGTTTTTGATAATGTATGTTTTGGTTATGATAAGGGCCAGCCAATTATTAAGAATTTTTCGACTCATATTAAACCAAAGCAAAATGTTGCTATTGTTGGTCCAACCGGAGCTGGTAAAACCACGATTGTTAACTTGTTGATGCGTTTTTACGATGTTGACAGTGGATCTATTGTAATTGACGGTATCGATACAAAAAATATCAGTCGTCATGACGTCCGCAGGCTATTTGGTATGGTTCTGCAAGATACATGGCTATTCCAGGGTACAATAGCAGAAAACATTGCCTACGGCAGACCGGACGCTAGTATGGTAGAAATAGAAGCAGCTGCCAAAGCCGCTCACATCGATCATTTAATTAATACCCTTCCTGATGGTTACGACACTATAATTAGCGAGACTGCAGACAGTATATCGGCTGGCGAAAAACAGCTTTTGACTATCGCGCGAGCTATACTTGCCGATTCGCCGATGTTGATTCTGGATGAAGCAACAAGTTCGGTTGATACACGTACCGAGCTATTAATTCAGTCGGCTATGGACAAACTTAGCCATGGACGAACTAGTTTCGTTATCGCTCACCGCCTGTCGACGATTCGAAATGCCGATGTAATACTTGTTATGAGAGATGGTAATATTGTCGAACAAGGTACGCATGACGGCCTGATTAAGCAAAATGGTTATTACGCGGAATTATACAATAGTCAATTTGATCACACCTAGCCTGTAGCACATTGCCATAACTATTATTCGCAGAACATTAGTAGTATTCTTGTACTATATGATGGAATTGAATAAACCCAAGCGGTTAAAACATTACCTCATTATCTTTGCCTGTATTCTATTTATGGTTGTTTGTCTGTATGGCGTGTGGTTACTATTTCCCGTGTCTCTCGATAAAAGCATAGCGGTCACCCAAGTTTCAGAAACGAAAAAACCTATAATTAACGCAAAATCTGGTTTGGTGCTAGAGCCACCAGTTATTTCGGTTATGCCAGAGTTGCCTCCGGACTATTCATTGCCAACTGGCTTGAACGGAATGGCTCCGGTTGTTTATAGGGTTGCAACAGATCAGAATATAGTATTTTTGGGTATCGATGACGGCTCGTTCAAAGATCAGTCGGTTGTTGATGTCATGCAGGAAAATAATATTAAAGCTTCCCTGTTTTTAACAAAATCTGCTATTTCAGGTAATCCTGACTTTTTTAAACAGTTAATTAGTTTGGGGTCATTTGTTGAAAATCACACTTTGAATCATGACACCAATATGACTACATCGGAAAACTATGATCAACAAAAAGCCGATATATGTGGTATGGCCGATTATGAAGAATTGCACTTTGGTCGTCGACCAACTTTATTTCGCCCCCCAGGCGGAGCATATTCAGATACGATGCGTCAAGCTGCCGCTGATTGTGGTATGAAAGCCGTAGTTACCTGGGTCGCAAAAGCCAACGGCGGTTCGATGCAGTATCAAATCGGAAATAAATTACGGCCAGGTGATGTGGTTTTGATGCATTTTCGCCCTGAATTTAAACAAGATATGAAGGCTTTTGTTGATGCTATGAATGTAGCTGGACTTCATACTGCCCTACTCGAAGACGCACTATAATTATATTTAAAAAAGGACGGACCTTTTTAGTATTTTCTATTGACGGACTCAGTATACGACAATGTATACTAGTTATAGTCATGTGGGTACTGGTGAATAACCTTTCTACTCTCAGGCTTTAAAAGCCACCATAAACGTTGTCATACTCCCCCGTGGAGCCACTGATTAACGATAAATACAATAAAGTAAATCCAGTAAAAAGAATATGCAACCTGGACGGTTTTGCTATTCCTATCTGAGTTACTTGTTCAATAAATCCGTTCGCTGGAAAATTATATAATTTACCGGTCTTTATTAATTTGTATTAACTTTATGGAGGGAATAACTATGAGCCGAGTACATATCAACGAACAAGTCACCGTAACTGCCGTCGGTTTTCGCAAAAACCTAATAGCCTATCCTCGAAGAATGGAGTTTCGGGGTATCACATATAATTTTATTGATGCTGGTTTGCGTTGTCTAGTGCGTCATAGCGATCGGATAGCTGAAATTCTTACGCTATCAGATGGTAAGGCGAACTATCATATGCGAAGTGATAACTGCGGAAACAATTGGACACTTCTAAGTATCGTTTCTTAGTCATTAAAATCACCCACTGAAATGCGGGTGATTTTATTTAGTTTGTTATACCTGCTAGTGGATGCGCATCAGTTGAAAAACATTGTTACTTTTATGAGTGCGAAGCTCAACAACCTCTTTGACATTTTTTCCTAATAAACTTTGTCCAAGTGGACTTAGTGTGGATATGCGACCATCGCTTGGGTTAGCCTCGGCACTATCAACAATAGTGTAACGCAAGAAGTGTCCATGTTTATCAATAAGGTCGACCACAGAGCCTATAGCAACCTGCAGATGGGTGCGTTTCGTAGGTAACAGTTGCGAAGTGGATAGAATTAGTTTTTTATCATCCAGTTCAGATTCGACAATATCTAGTTCAGTAATCTTTTCAATACGGTCTAGTCGTTCGTCGTGGCCTAATTTCTTATCCAAACCGCGTAGTGCACGAAGTACCTTTTTTCTATCATGTTCAAGATGTGTTACGGCCTTTTTAATTTCTTTCATACCTTTTTTACTAAGTAGTGTTATTTTGTCTTTGGTGATGGTGGTGTTCATAATGAATCCTCCTCATTTATTGTTTGTAAGGCAATTATGGCATACCTAACTGAAACGAAGCTTAACAGTTATTGGTTAGTTAATTGGCTATTAGAATTTAAAACCACTATAATTGGGGCAGATGAAAGATATCCTATTAATACTTCGACGTAATTTCATGTCACCTATCGTAATAGCTATATTGATTCTAGCGGCGATTCTGTTGGTTTTAAATGAGCCGAGGGACGCCTGGTTTTTGTCTATTGTAATTATCGTCAACACTCTTCTAGCCATAGTTCAAGAAGTTCGTGCCGAGAGAGCGCTTAAAAAACTGGAACTGATGAGCGCGCCTTATGCCCATCGGATACTCCCAAATGGCTCAATGGAAGAAGTCATGTTCGATAAGTTAGCGATTGGTGATGTTGTCAGACTTCAACTTGGGGACGAAGTGCCAGCCGACGGCGAAATTACCGACAGCGAGGGGCTTGAGTCTGACGAAAGCCTTATGACCGGTGAGTCCGCATCGGTCGACAAGCCAAAAAAATCAATCGTTTATGCGGCAAGCGCGATTGTTGCTGGAAGTGCCACAATGAAAGTAACAGCTATTGGTGCGAGTACAAAAGTCGGTGTCATGGCATCAACTTTAAAGCGCTACAAACCTAAACTTACTCCTATCCAGCGCTACATATCACGGGCTATTTCCTGGCTTACGTTTAGTGCGATTGGTCTGGCACTCCTAATTTTTGTTGTTTACTTTTTATCAGGTCAAGATGCAATTAAAATTTTTAAAACTATCGCTTCAGCTGCAGTAGTAGTCGTACCAGAGGGGCTGCTATTGGCTAGTTCTCTACTACTGGCGTACGGCTCGCTTAAGTTAGCCCGTGCAAAAGTATTGCCCCAAAAGTTATCAGCTATCGAAGCTATGGCATTACTTGACGTGCTTTGCGTTGATAAAACTGGTACGTTAACGAGTGATAAGATAAAATTCGAAAAACTAGAAATCTTTAACAAAACCCAGAAACATGTTACAGATCTGGTCGGTATTGTAGCCAAAGAAACTAGTAGCGGCAGCGCCACAGGTGAATCTATTGTTGATAGTCTTGTCATTCCTACAAAATACCAAGTTCTACAGAGACTTGCTTTTTCATCTGGGCGTAAGATGAGCGGAGTAAAAGTTATTCTTAACGGCAAGACTTACAGTGTGCTGCTGGGTGCGCCTGAATATGTTGGTAAGATTGCGTCACTATCGCCTGTTCACAAAGAGACCGTCGAGCAGCTTACTAGCGAAGGAAAAAGGGTCTTACTGGTTGCAATACTAAAAGACACCTCAGGCTCACTAAAGGCGCTTAGCGAAGGTTCAGGGCTAGCTATAGGGCTCGTTGTGCTATCAAATGAGCTTCGAGACGGAGTTGAAAAAACTGTAAGTTATTTACAAGAGAATGGCGTAAGTATACGTGTTATTAGTGGCGATAATCCGAACACTGTACAGTATGTTGCCGAGCAAGCCGGTATTAAGAATTATCGTAATATCTTAACCGGTGCCGAGCTTAAGGAAATATCCGACAATGATTGGGATAAGAAAATCGCTAAAACCACTATCTTTGCCAGAGTATTACCCGATCAAAAAGAACGGTTGGTTGAAACATTCAAGCGCCTAGGTAATTTTACTGGCATGGTTGGTGACGGTGTAAATGATGCTTTGGCACTAAAGAAATCTAATTTGGGAGTAGCTATGTATGCTGGCGCCGTTGCTACTAGGCGCGTTGCCGATATAGTATTACTTGATAACTCGTTTAACTCATTACCTCTTGGGATGCGACTCGGTAATAGAATCGTACAAGCTATTGAAATTATCGCCACCCTATTCTTTCATAAGATTATTTTTGGAGTTGTTCTACTGCTAATTACTCTCGCTTTTGGGCTGGTTTATCCGTTCGAGCCTCGACATATTACATTCATGAATATTTTTCTAGTTACAATGCCGACGATAATGTGGACTTTATTTCCTCCTTCACCTCGTCATCGCTTGTCACCGCGTTATTTTTGGCGCGACACACTCTTTGCAGTTGCGCCTATCGCCGTTCTGTCTGGAATTATGATAACGTCTACCTATGCGCTACTGCACTCACTACACCCAGCTGACACATATGGCGTATCGACAACGACCGTAATTATTGCAACTTTCTTTGGTATTTATCTAGTGTTTTTGGTGCCACGTATGTTTGATGTCAGGAATACTCGCAAAGCTCGCATAGCGCGACTAATATACTCAATTGCAGTTTTGTCAGTTGTGATTCCTAGTTTCAGCATAAAGTTTGCTCGTGATTTCTTTAACTTTACAATGCCAACATGGAAGTATGCGTGGCCTTTCTTGATTGTTATTGTCGGCACTGCAGTCTTGCAATGGATTATTGCTGGTTGGGCTGGTAAGCGACTTAAGAATCGCGAACCTGATGTTAAGCAATAATCTTTCCGTCTATTAGTTTTTTGCTTGAACTTTTGAAGTAAGTGGCAATAACAGAGTAAATATTGTTTCTTTGTCTGGCTCGCTGCTGACAATTAAATCACCGCTATGTAAACTGACAATATTTTTTGCTAGGGCTAGCCCGAGGCCGTAGCCTTTATGGCTGCCGTTTGTACGTGATGAATCTGCGCGGAAAAATCTGTCAAAGATATATGGTAGTTTTTCTTTATCGATGCCCGGTCCATTATTTGTAATGTTAAATTTTGCGAAACTGTCGTCTTTAGATATATCTATGTAAATTTTTGAATCTTTGAGGCTATATTGAATAGAATTATCAACTAAAACTTTTATTAGATCATATATTGCCACATCGTTACCAGTAACCATTAGTCGTTTTTGGGTAGATATAGAGATTCGCTTGGAGGTCTTGTCAAAACTGTTTACTACTTTTCGCGTAATCTTATCAAGATTGATCGGGCTCATTTTTAGGTTGGCATTTTCAAGTTGCGATAAACTAAGTAGCATCTCGGATAATTTCGATAACTTATTTATCTCTTCTAAATTACTTGATAATGTCTGCCTTAAGTCATCCGTAGTTGCATCGTTATCACGGATTGCGACTTCTATCTCAGTTTTTATGACTGCAAGAGGGGTTCGAAGCTCATGGCTAGCGTCACTAGTAAATCTAGATTGAGCTTCGTGAGATTTTTCGATTGGGATTAAGCTCCGACGAGCCAGAAAGTAGCTTACGAATCCACCGACAAATAATATCAAAATATTTACATATAAGAGTCTCATCGACAAACTAGATTGAGCCATTGTTTCGGTTTGATTTATATCATCAACCGAAGGCATCATTTCTTGGGTAGTTCCTTGTAGGCTAGTTCTAAATCCTTCTAGCCTAGTCTGCACTTCACTGGTTGTAACTTGATAAATCGCAATACTAAATACCAAACTAAGCGACATCAGGATAACTAAATACCACCCTGTCAATCTAATAGTTGTGGATCTAAAGATGTTTGTTAAGTTTTTATTTCGCTTCAATCTTGTAACCAAATCCCCTAATCGTATGAAGGAGATGTGTTTTGAACGGATCGTCAATCTTTTGTCGTAGATACTTCATGTATACCTCAACGGTATTTGGTAGAACGTCGGCGTTATAATCCCACACATGCGCAATAATTGTGTCTTTATTGCTAGGTTTACCTTGATTACGAAGTAAATATTCCAATAAGGCGAATTCTTTACCAGTAAGATTAATCTCTTTGTCGCCGCGTTTAACCTCAAAAGTAACTGTGTTAAGCGATAGATCACCAACAGTCAGAATGGTTTGCTGAACTTCAACCGGTCGACGTAGTAATGCGCGTACACGAGCCAATAATTCTTCAAGTGCGAAAGGTTTTACTAGATAATCGTCGGCACCAGAATCAAGGCCGGTCGTCCTATCGGTAATTGTTCCCTTTGCAGTTAGCAAGATCACTGGCGTGTGAATTTTAGCTTTTCGCATTGCTTTTACAATTGCCAAGCCATCATATTTACCTGGAATCATCCAGTCGATAATATTTAAGTCGTACGGTTCAGTTGTTGCCATGGCATAACCATCGTCACCATCATACGATACATCTACAGCGTAATTTTCTTGTTGCAAAGCCTTTTTCAGGGCTTGTGCTATCTTGTGTTCGTCTTCTATAATTAATATTCTCATATTTACATTATACACCCTTTATGGCTTAAGATTCGCTTAAAGAGCCTAAAAATTATTGATATATTGATGGTTATGCAAATAAAATAATCAGTTTATAAATTAGTGTATAATACACAGTATGAAAGAAAATATTAATATTGATACACGAACATTTGTCCGTTTTTGGTTAGTAGTTATTGGATTTGCATTGGTTGCTTTTGCAATTTATAGTGCTAGAACTGCCCTTTTAATAATTGGTATTGCCTTCTTTTTGGCAATAGCATTAAGCCCTCCAGTTAATCGTTTGGCAAGAATATTGCCCAGTAAAAGCCGCGTTCTCAGCACGGCACTTGCTTATGTTGTGGTAGTTTTAATATTAGGTGCAATAGTTTTCCTTGTCATTCCACCAATTATTGATCAGACTGCAAAATTCGTGCAAAATGTTCCGTCGTTGGTCGATACGGCCACGCATCAGTCATCGGGCGTAAGTAGCTTTATTAATCATTATAAACTTCAACCTGAAGTTGATAAGGTAATTATATCAATGAAGGACAGCGCGACTAAGTTCGCTTCCGGTATTGGTTCAGTATTAATTACTAGCATAGGATCAGTGCTTTCAATGATTACCGCCTTTATTTTAGTGTTAGTATTAACATTCTTTATGTTAGTCGAGGGGCCAACTTGGTTAAACCGACTTTGGCGCGCCTATAAGAACAAAAAACGCATGGAACATCACCGAAGTTTAATGGCTAAAATGTATATCGTTGTAACAAGTTACGTTACTGGCCAGTTAACTGTGTCTGCGATAGCCGGAACCGTTGCTGGTGTTACGGTTTTCGTACTTAGCTTTATATTCAATATTCCAGCAAGTCTTGCTATACCTACCATGGCAATAGTATTCCTTTTGTCACTTGTGCCTATGTTCGGCGCAATGATTGGAGCGATATTTGTAAGTGCTATTTTGGCGTTAAATAATATTACGGCTGCAATTATTTTCTTGGTATTCTTTATTCTATATCAACAACTTGAGGCAAACTATATTTCACCAAAAATTCAATCTAAACGAATTGACTTGTCGGTACTAGCAATTCTTGTTGCTGTTACTATCGGTATTTACCTATTTGGCATACCGGGTGGTATCATTTCGATTCCTGTTGCTGGAAGCATCAAAGTCTTGGCTGAGGATTACTTCTCTAGAGAACAATAAAATAGCTTATGCTATACTGAAAACATGAAAAATAGTAATCAGGTTACTAAAAAATTTGGATTCACGATAATTGAACTTCTAGTGGTAATTGTCATTATTGGTATATTAACCACTATTACGATAGTTTCGTACATTGGAATAACTGGCAAAGCTGTTGTCTCAACTCTACAATCCGACCTAACCAATGCTAAGGGCGATATTTTACTATATCAGGCGGAAAAAGGCATCTATCCGACCAATGTCAATGACTGTCCAACCCCTTCATCTACTAGTAATTTGTGTTTCAAGTATAGTTCTGGCAATAGCTATTATTCGTATGACGTTAATAATAGCTCCAACCCCAAAACATTTACGTTGGTATATAAAAATGGAGGTATATTTTACAGCGTTACTGAAAGTTCCGTGCCCGTAGCGCTAACATTGGACCCTAATTGGATTGCCGGCATCACTGCTACTGCTATGTCTGGTAAGTATGTTCGCAAGACGGATCTTGGCTCCTACATGTATAAAACAACTAACGATGCTGTTGCATCACCCCAGGGAGCTACTGGCCTTGACCCTATCTATCTTTCAAATATGTCTCTAGTTAGTCCTCAAACCAACCCTGGTGTAGATTTCTCGGCCTATCCTGCCCAAAACGCCTGTAAAGTAATTGGCGGTAGATTACCAAATAGGCAAGAGTTATTAGCCATTTACGCAGGTCGTGCCACATACGGTAATAATTTTCAGGCGGGCCTCTACTGGTCGTCTATAGAGGAGGGCAGTACCACCGCGTACGGCGTGCACTTCGGCGATGGCAGTACGGGCGGCTCCACTAAGACGAACGGCATATATGTGCGGTGCGTCTCGGGCTGATGATTTGAACTAATATTTTTTTGTTAGTTATTTATATTCCCAAATACTATCGTTGTCAGTATCTCGTAAAATAATGCCTGACTTTAGTAGCTGATTACGCAATTCATCGGCTTTGTTCCAATCTTTTTGGTCTCGGGCTGCATTTCGTTCAATGATCATTTGTTTGGTTTCATCAGATATATCTGGCGTACTTTCGATAAGCTGCAAGCCTAGTGTAGTGTCAATTGTTTCAAGTAGTTGGACTAATGCCTGTCTGTCAATTCTAATTAAGCTAGCGTTTAGAATGTGCATGAAGGTATTGTCTATAATCTTCAGAGCCTCTGGAGTACCTAAGTCATCATCTAGAGCCTCTATTATTGCCTGTGGCGTGGCATGTAGTTGAATTGTCTTTTCGGACTGTTCCGTTTCTTCATCACTTTGGATCGTATCGTGAATTTGGTGTCGAAGTGCTGCAATATTACGCCAGTTCTGTAAACGATTTTTTGCAGCTTGCAAAC
>Ga0209430_1002973_pt1 | contig 10268 bp, 8 predicted proteins | sample BarGraIncub1133A_FD_184504 | JGI IMG/M metagenome (GOLD analysis project Ga0209430, IMG submission 184504) | Arctic peat soil microbial communities from Barrow, Alaska - Barrow Graham LP Incubations 11-33A (SPAdes) (version 2) | ecosystem: Environmental > Terrestrial > Soil > Wetlands > Peat... | reverse complement strand
AAAGATATCGAAATGTGGAAGAAAAATAATCTGTGTAACTCGTTGTTAGCGAAGAGAAAAATGGTGTTTAAAAATTAAATGGGGGGAACTAAAAATTCTAATTCGATGTATTTAATTCACCCCACCCGTCGCCCCTTCGGCCTTTCGCCCCTTCGGTCTAATTCGCTTCAATTCGTATTAATTCGCATCTATGTCAAAAAAAGTATTTGTATCCGGCTGTTACGATATGCTCCATTCAGGGCATGTGGCATTTTTTGAGGAGGCAGCATCCTATGGCGATTTGTATGTCGGATTAGGATCTGATCAGACAATCAGTTCATTGAAAGGTCGCAAAACAGTTAATACCGATCATGAACGACTGTATATGGTGAAGGCGCTTCGGATGGTTAAAGATGCCTGGATCAACAGTGGTTTCGGACTGATGGATTTCGAAAGAGAAGTGGTGGCGTTACAACCCGATATTTTCTTCGTCAACGAAGATGGATTTACACCTGATAAGCAGGAGTTTTGCAAAAGACTGGGGATAACCCTGGAAGTGAGCAAGCGAATTCCGCATCAAGGTCTACCAGCCCGCTCAACAACGGCATTGCGCAAAGAGTGTAAGATCCCCTTTCGTCTCGATCTGGCAGGAGGATGGCTCGATCAGCCTTTTGTATCGAAAAATGCACCCGGTCCGGTTATCACCATTTCTATTGAACCCGAATATGAGTTTAACGACAGATCCGGAATGTCGAGCAGTACAAGGGCAAAAGCGATAGAGCTTTGGCAAACAAATATCCCCGAAGGTGATAAAGAAAAACTGGCAAGAACACTTTTCTGCGTCGAAAATCCTCCTGGGACAAGTTATGTCAGTGGTTCACAGGATTCGATAGGAATTGTTTTTCCGGGAGTTAATAAACTTGATTATCCGCTTGAAAATTATTGGCCAAAACAAATCACTTCTGTTACGGATGAAAATACGTTAACCTGGATTGAACAACATTTATGGCTGATCAATCTTTCACCCCGCGAAAACGGTTATAATGTATTGTCCGATACTAATATCAATAAAGAAGGTGCCCAGCGGCTTGCTGATGCAGCCGAAGGAGTCTGGAAAGCAATTTCCGACAGAGATCTGGCAGCGTTTGGCGAAAGTGTCAGAAAATCATTTGAAGCGCAAGTTGCAATGTTCCCTCACATGGTAAATCCTTATATCCTTGAACAAATCAAATTTTACGAACCCGAAGCACTGGGGTGGAAGATCTCTGGAGCAGGAGGTGGCGGATACCTTGTTCTGGTTTCGGATCAACCGATCAAAAATGGGATACAACTTAAGATAAGAAGATGAATTTGAGAGGGAGAGACCTGATGACGGAGAGAAAAAGAGTCACTTTGCCAACCCAATCGCTAAGTTTTATCAATATTTTTTAACAAAAACATTTTTTAAATTTGCCGATCAAAGTTTTTAGCAAATATTAACGCATCTCAAAGGATTTCAATAAAATATATGATATCAATACTCTTCTCAATTCCACAATGGCTCAGGATCACGCTTAGCCTGTTATATCTGTGCCTCATTGCATTCCTATCGTTGCTTCCTCCCAATGATTTTCCGGATATTCCATTATTCCCTGGGGCTGATAAAATCGTGCATACCTGTATGTATCTGGGTCTCACTTGGCTTGCCTGCTGGTCAATGCATGCAGAAATCAAACATATCTGGTATTACCTGATCATTCTCTTCTCGATTAGTTGGGGCATAGTGATGGAAATCTTCCAATATATCATGCACCTGGGGCGCTCATTCGATCTTTATGATATTGCCGGAAATTCATTTGGCACATTGATCGGAGTATTGATTTACATCCTGATGGCACAGCTTAAGAAGAGAATGGACATCGGAAAAGCTGTAAACCAGTAATTGTGCCAATTTATAGTTACAAAAGGAACCAGAGAAATTAATACAAATAGTTGCCAAGTAAGCGGACAAAAGCTAAAGGACAGTTGCCTGTAGCTTTTAAGTAATAGCCAATATATAATGTCGTATTTTTATTCTTTGCGGTCTTTAGCGTCCTTGCGCGACTTTGTCTTTAGGTTCACGCAAAGACGCAGAGTTCGCAAAGTAGAAAATAGATTTATCCATCGTCTCAATTCAAAAAATACGACACTATTTAATTCACTATACTTAAGTTTAAATCGTTAAGCAAAATATTTTAAAATCGTTTCATTTAAAAAAAGTAATTATGAAAGGAATTATACTTGCAGGAGGTTCTGGTACGCGGTTGTACCCAATCACAAAAGGGGTTTCCAAACAATTGCTGCCCGTTTATGATAAGCCAATGGTCTACTACCCGTTGTCTACATTAATGCTTGCGGGAATCAAAGATATTCTGCTGATCTCAACACCTGAAGACATCTCAATGTACGAGCGCCTTTTAGGTACAGGAAAAGATTGGGGCATTAATATTACCTATAAAATACAACCATCTCCGGATGGACTTGCACAGGCTTTTATCCTGGGTGAAACGTTTATCGGAAAAGATGATGTTTGTCTCGTGTTGGGGGACAATATCTTTTACGGTTATGGTTTCTCCGGAATATTGCAAGATTCAGTTGAACTTGTTAAAGAAGAACAGAAAGCGATTATTTTTGGGTATGTTGTTTCTGATCCCGAACGATACGGCGTGGCAGAGATGGACAAAGCGGGAAACGTTATTTCTATTGAGGAAAAACCAGCGGCTCCAAAATCAAATTATGCCGTTGTTGGCCTCTATTTTTATCCCAATTCAGTGATCGAAATTGCCAAAAATATCAAACCGTCTCCACGGGGCGAACTTGAAATTACAACTGTTAATCAGGAATATATGAATCGAAAACAGTTAAAACTGTCAACAATGGGACGTGGTTTTGCATGGCTGGATACAGGAACTCACACATCCCTGATCCAGGCATCGAACTTTATCGAAACTATTGAAACCCGTCAGGGGCTAAAAGTTGCCTGTCCCGAAGAAATTGCCTATCATAACGGATGGATTCAAAAAGATCAGCTAATTGAACTTGCTCAACCAATGATTAAAAACCAGTATGGACAATACCTGATCCGGTTAGCAGCAGAGTAATTACCAATAGGAAAACCCAATTATGAAATGAGCATGATTCGATAATCACGAATTGAAATAATAATAAACTGCATGCGAGTTCCATTTGGCCTTTAAAAATCAAATTATTAACAGATGAAATAGCCATGAGAGTAAACTTCTCGCAAACCAAAATGATTTATGGCTATTCCATGCGACCATTAAAAAACAAATTATAAACGCATGAAAGTTATTAAGACAGATATTCCGGAAGTATTAATCTTTGAACCTGATGTTTTTGGCGACCACCGCGGATATTTCTTCGAATCGTTTCGTCAGGATATTTTTGAAAAGGAGGTCGGGAATATTCAATTTGTCCAGGACAACCAGTCAAAATCGGGGTTCGGCGTTTTACGCGGACTTCATTTTCAAAAACCACCCGCTACGCAAGCCAAACTTGTGCAATGTTTGCAGGGAGAAGTACTGGATATTGCCGTAGACATCCGGATTGGCTCACCAACCTATGGAAAACATGTTGCAGTAAAACTTTCGGAGGCCAACCATCGGCAGCTTTATATTCCCAGGGGATTTGCACATGGATTCGCAGTGCTTACCGAAGAAGCTGTATTTTCTTACAAATGTGACAATTACTATAATCCAGGTGCTGACGGCGGACTTGCATGGAATGATCCGGATATAAATATTGACTGGATTCTCTCTCCCGACGAGATTAAACTATCTGAAAAAGATAAAAAACAACCATCTTTGACGCAGATTACCCATTTTGATTATCTAAATTTCAGGTAAGTAATTGTACGACACTCAGGCTTCATCTAAACAAACTACTATGAGAAATGCATTGAAATTTTTTATTGTTATCAGCTTACTGATTACAATCATTTTTGGATGTAAAAAAGGAGGCAGCACGCCAGAGCCGGTAATTCCAGATACCACAAAACCAACCATCTCGGTCGTAAAGCCTACAGCAGGACAGGCATTCATTCCTGGTAACACGGTTCCATTTCAGGCAACTTTCGCGGACAATGTGAAAATCAGCAGCTACGAAATTGCAATTACGAATTTGCCTCCCATTGGATTTATCTTAAAAAACGTCCCAACTCCTGTAGCCTGGAGCTTTACTAAAGCTTCAACAAGCTTTAGTTCAAACGTTAAGCAACAGGAAATAAACCTAAGTGACATTACGATACCACTATTAATAGGGACGAGTCCCGTTGCAACCGGTAAGTACTATGTTAAAATAACTTGTGTTGATGGTTCGAATAACTCAACATCAACCACAGTTGAAATCAATATCAACTAAGAATATCGACAAATCGATTAGACAATTGCATCCTTTTAAAGCAACATTCAAAATATTCACATATTAACCGGTTTACAGCCGGTTATTTTTTTGACCAATAGTGACCGGCTGAGTGCCCAATATCCAAACAATCACCCTGTCGCTAACAAATTTAAGCTTCCCTAAAATGATTTAACTACCCCTCCTCTCCCACTTTAAGTTTTTTCATGTAAGTTTGTAACATTCAAATAAATCCGTTTATGACTGGTATCGATCATCCATTTAAAAAATACATCAAAATATTCTGGAGCATCTTCGGAATTGGTATTCTATTGATTATCATCTTATTTTCCCTTGTAGCAAACGGTAAACTAGGTTTTATGCCTTCACTTACCGAACTTGAAAACATCGAATCGTCGCTGGCTTCCGAGGTCTATTCAAGCGACAGTGTTGTGATGCGGAAGTTTTTCTACAAAGAGAACCGGACCTATGTTCCCTACGAGCAGATCAGCCAGAATGTAATTACAGCCCTTATTGCTACAGAGGATGAACGTTTCTATGAACATTCAGGGATCGATATTAAAGGGTTATTTCGGGTAGCGAAAGGGATCATTACCAGAGATGAGAGTTCGGGCGGAGGAAGTACAATCAGTCAACAATTGGCCAAAATGTTGTTCCCGCGCGAGGAGATGGACAGTAAAAAAGACCTGGCATTCCGTAAATTCAGGGAATGGGTCATTGCGGTAAAACTCGAACGAAATTTCACGAAGGAAGAGATTCTTTCCATGTACCTCAATAAGTTCGATTTTTTGAACCTCGCGGTTGGAATTAAATCTGCTTCACAAATTTATTTTGGGATTACGCCCGATAAACTCACGCTCGTCCAGGCAGCGATGTTGATCGGAATGGCTAAAAATCCTTCACTTTACAATCCACTGCGACGTCCTGAATTAGTAAAACAACGTAGAAATGTGGTGCTTAATCAGGTCCGAAAATTCGGAACGATTTCGAAATCGGAGTACGATGCGCTAAAGGTGAAGGGCTTAGAACTTAATTACCATAAAGAGGACTTTAAATCGAGCCCCGGAACCTATTTTACTGAATACCTGCGGACCATCCTTATGTCTCAAAAACCTGATCGCGAGAAATACGGAGCCTGGCAGAACCAACAGTTTTACGAAGATTCGCTCGAATGGGAAACGAACCCTTTATACGGATGGTGCCATAAAAATCTAAAATCTGACGGAACACCCTATAATATCCATTCAGATGGATTAAAGATCTATTCAACAATCGATATGCGGATGCAGACATATGCAGAATACGCAATAAAACAACATCTTAGTATTGAAATACAACCCGTATTCGACAAAAGAATTAAAACATTGCGTAATCCGCCATTCCCGAATTCAATGACGGACGAAGAGGCACAAAACCTGCTTAATTTTTCAATCAAACAAAGCGAACGGTACCGGCTACTCCGAAGTCAGGGTATGGATCAAGCGGAGATTACAAAAGAATTCAGCAAGCCAGCCGAGATGACGGTTTTCAGTTGGCGTGGGGAGATTGATACGACAATGACACCGCTCGACTCGGTAAAATATACGCTTGGATTCCTGCGGTCGGCCATGATGACGATGGAAACAAAAACCGGCTATGTAAAAGCCTGGGTTGGAGGCCCAAATTACAAATATTTCATGTACGATATGGTGAAGTTAGGAAAAAGGCAGGTCGGATCGACTGTAAAACCATTCCTTTATACGCTGGCCATGCAAAATGGCTACTCACCTTGCACACTTGTTCCAAACGCCGAACAGACTTTTTACTTATCCGATGGTCGCACCTGGACCGCAAAAAACGCAGGACATACTGATTATGACGGGCGCATGGTTACCCTAAAATGGGGACTTGCCAATTCTGTCAACCAGGTATCGGGATGGGTAATGAAGCAGTTTAATCCGCAAGCAATGGCCAATATGATGCGAAAACTGGGAATTACCAGCCCCATCGATGCTGTTCCTTCGATGTTCCTTGGAACCTCGGATGTAAGTATATATGAGATGGTTGCTGCATATGGCACTTATGCCAACAATGGCGTTTATACGAAACCAATCTTTGTTACCAGGATTGAAGATAAAAACGGCATTATTCTTTCCCGTTTCTCACCTGAACACCACGACGCCATTGATGCTAAGACCGCCTTTCTGATGCTCAATCTGATGGAAGGAGTTGTAAATGAAGGAACCAGCCAACGGCTTCGCCAGGCTGGACGGATCTATGGCGGTTTAACAGCAGATATCGCCGGAAAAACAGGAACTACCCAGAATCAATCGGATGGATGGTTTATGGGCATTACTCCCGAATTGGTTACAGGCGTATGGACAGGCGGTGATTTGCGTGCCATCCATTTCGAAGGGATTTCAATGGGACAGGGAGCAAATATGGCACTGCCCGTTTATGGTTATTTCATGAATAAAATTTACCGCGATCCCACCTTAGGTTTTTCACAGGAGACACGGTTCGAAGCCCCTGAAGGATTTAGAATGGACCTTGATTGTTCGAAAGTGATGAAAGAGGATAGTGATGATCCGAAAAACGAGAGTGATTTCTTTTGAAATAAATTAAGGTTAAAGGATAAAGGTTAAAAGGTAAAACACTTCAATGTTTGCCAGCACTTTAACCTTTATCCTTTCTACTTTAACCTTTGAGTTTTTCAGACCGGTGCTTTCCAATCACCATATTCCATCATTAATTTTTTGAGTTCCTCCACGGCATTCTCAGTGTCAACATGACGTTTGATCAATTTCTGCCCCTTGTATAAATTGATCTTTCCTTTGCCTGAACCAACAAATCCGTAATCGACATCTCCCATTTCACCAGGTCCGTTCACAACACAACCCATGATTCCAATCTTAAGATTCTTCAAATGGTTGAAACTACGTTTAATCTCGGTGAGTGTATCCCGAAGATCAAAAAGGGTTCTGCCGCATCCCGGGCAGGAGATAAACTCGGTTTTTGTTACGCGCATCCGGCTGGCCTGTAATATGCCAAATGCAAGATTTTTCAATTCATTATACCCAATATTTCCCTCATTTGACAATAGGATTCCGTCACCATATCCATCAATAAATAACCCACCAATATCAGTTGACGCCTTAATCAGAAGATCTTCGTAGTTATTCTCCTTGTACGATCGGTGAAGTATAACAGGACACTTGCAAATATGAGCATCCAATTCCATAAAGAAAGCGCGCATTTCTGCATAACAATTGAGGTTCTCACTCTCCATGATCAGAATAACCTTCCGTTCCCGCTTTAATTTTTCGATAATTTCAGGATTTTCTTCCTTAAAAACGTCGTATATTTTTTTGTCGATCCGGACAAAGCGCATTTGACCTAAATAATTATCGTTGAAAAGATAATCCTCGAGTGACAAAATAGGATAAGACTTATTACCCCGGTCAAGGACCTTCCTTCCATCATAAAAATATTCTGGTTCAATACCTGAGTTAACCGAGCGAATCTCTTCGCGTGTATATTTATTGAGACTACCAACCACAACTGCTGGTTTCTTCCCACCTATTTCACCTACAGGACGGGTTGAACGGCGTTCATATTCAAACGGATTGGTTTGCGCAACAAGAGGAGCCTTAATAGGAGCATGATTTTCTCTCCCTTTAAATACGTCGACCAGCTTGCGCGCAAATGGAATCTCTGCAGCAGGATCTTCAGTAAGAGAAATTCGAATCGTATCTCCGATTCCGTCAGCTAAAAGTGCGCCTGATCCAACAGCCGATTTTATCCTTCCGTCCTCTCCTTCTCCAGCTTCTGTAACACCAATATGCAATGGGTAATTCATATCCTCAAGGCGCATCCGATAGTTCATCAAACGGACCGTATAAACCATCATTCGCGTGTTACTCGATTTAATTGAGACAACAATATTGTGATAATCTTCTTTTTTGCAAATTCTGAGAAATTCCATTACCGACTCAACAATCCCGGCGGGTGTATCGCCATAACGGCTCATTATCCTGTCGGAGAGTGAGCCTTGATTAGCCCCTATTCGTAGTGCGGTACCACGTTCTTTACATTCTTTGATAAATAGGACAAACCGCTCTTCGATTCTGGATAGTTCTTCGCGGTAATCTTCATCCGTATAATTAACCTTCTCGAATGTAGCCCGTTTATCATAGAAGTTTCCGGGATTAATCCTTACTTTTCTTACGTATTTGATGGCTATTTCGGCAGCCGCCGGATTAAAATGAACATCTGCAACAAGAGGGTTGAGGTAACCTCTGCGATCCAGCTCTGCTCTGATATTGTGTAAATTCTCCGCTTCCCTCGTCCCCTGAACGGTAACCCTGACAAAATCAGCTCCGGCATCTAATATTCGGATTATCTGATTAACAGTTCCTTCAGTGTCTTTAGTATCGGTGTCGGTCATCGATTGGAGCCTGATGGGATACAATCCTCCCAGCGTTACCATCCCAATTTTAACTATTTCAGTATCTTGTCTTTTGAATCGTAAAAGGGAATCGATGTAATTGAAATTTTGGTTTTTCATTCCTGTTGTCTGTTATAGCTGAAAGCTTTTGCAAATTTATTCTTTATTTTGAATTAAATTTGTTGAAAAATAAAGCTGCAATGTCGGTACGTGTCGAATCAGTCACAAAAATATACGGGAGTCAGAAGGCCCTGGATGAAGTTTCCTTTACAGTCAACTCGGGCGAAATTGTTGGAATCCTGGGACCTAACGGCGCCGGAAAGTCGACGATGATGAAAATAATTACAGGATACCTGCATCCGGAAGAAGGTAATATCTGGATAAATGAGGCGGTTATTGGGGGAGATACGCTCGAAATCAGACGCCAGATTGGATATCTCCCCGAGAATAATCCGCTTTATACCGACCTCTATATTGCTGAATATCTTGAATATGTAGCAGGAATATATCACATGAAAGCTGTTAATTCCCGTGTGAAAGAGATGATCGGATTAACCGGACTGGAACCCGAAAAGCATAAAAAGATCGGGGCGCTATCAAAAGGATACAGACAACGTGTCGGTATCGCTCAGGCACTGATCCACGATCCGTCCGTACTGATTCTTGATGAACCAACTTCAGGCCTTGATCCTTCACAAATCGTTGAAATCAGACAATTGATCCGAAATATTAGCGCCAACAAAACGGTGATGCTTTCGACCCATATCATGCAGGAAGTCGAAGCATTGTGCGATCGCATCATGATTATCAACCACGGTAAAATTGTCGCTACTGATACTCCTGCAAATATTAAAGCGCTGGCAACGACCCGTATTCAAAGAGTTCTGGTCGAATTTGCAGAATCAGTCGGGCAAGAGAAGCTACTCGAAATAGAAAGCAATGTTGAAATTAAACCCGTATCAGAGAATTCGTGGCTCATAACCGGCGGTTTAGAGGATCTGCGCCCCCTTATTTTCAGATTTGCAGTTGCCAACGGATTGACCATTCTGACTTTAAACAAACAGGAATCAAGTCTTGAAAATGTGTTTCTGGAAATAACAAGGTAGTATATGACTGAAGGAAAAAGATTTAAATGAGATTATAACCTCTCAGATGTCCCCTTCACTGCTTCATCAATCAAAAACTAAAAGAAATATTCAAACTAATTTTTGTTTCTCAAACAAAAGACTTTATCTTTGCGCCATTATTGGTGGATAAATTTGATTGATTGCAACCACGGAAAAAAATGCTAAAACAAAATTTTCGGATTCCCCTATATCAATCAAATATCCCTGTAATTTTTTAATTATTAATTGACCTGAGCAATCAGATCAGAATATATTTTTATTATGGGATATCTTTTTACTTCAGAATCGGTGTCAGAAGGACACCCTGACAAAGTTGCCGATCAGATTTCGGATGCGGT
>Ga0209430_1002971_pt1 | contig 10268 bp, 8 predicted proteins | sample BarGraIncub1133A_FD_184504 | JGI IMG/M metagenome (GOLD analysis project Ga0209430, IMG submission 184504) | Arctic peat soil microbial communities from Barrow, Alaska - Barrow Graham LP Incubations 11-33A (SPAdes) (version 2) | ecosystem: Environmental > Terrestrial > Soil > Wetlands > Peat... | reverse complement strand
AGTGCAGGCAACTGCAAACCAGATTTCGGTCACCCCAGGCATTGTCAACCCGTGCTACGGATAACTGGAATTTGTTTTCACCGATCCAGGGCAGGGGAAAACCGGCCTTACTTCTTGGGTAGGAATGGTTCCATTCGTCAGCTGTCAGTTCGTATTCGGCATGTGGTGCCTGAACCAGAACGTTGTCAGACTGACTAAATTTTCCATTTTCTATCTCCTTGATTTCCTTATAGATGCACTCCATTGTCTGAATGAAACGTTTAAGTTCTGGCAGGCTCTCGCTTTCGGTCGGTTCTATCATTAGAGTGCCATGTACCGGGAATGAAAGCGTTGGAGCATGGAAGCCGAAATCCATCATTCGTTTGGCTATATCGGTTTCGCTGATGCCTGCATTTTTGAAGCCGCGGCAATCCAGAATCACTTCGTGTCCCACACAACCGTCTTCTCCGCGGAATAAGACGGGGTACAGTTCTTTCAGCGATTCAGCCAGATAATTGGCACTCAAAATGGCAATTTCAGAAACTTTTTTCAAGCCTTGGGCACCTAGCATACAGATGTAACCATAGCTGATGGGCAGCATCATGGCACTTCCAAAAGGAGCGGAGGCAACTGCATTCAGTGCATTGCCTGAATGCGGATGACCGGGCAGGAATTTCACAAGATGGGCGGCACAACAGATGGGCCCTACGCCAGGTCCACCGCCACCATGCGGCATGGCAAAAGTCTTGTGTAAATTGAGATGGCAAATGTCAGCACCGATGAATCCTGGGGAAGTGATGCCTACCTGCGCATTCATGTTGGCCCCGTCCATATAAACCTGACCACCGTTTTGGTGAATGATGTCACACATAAGGCGGATCTGTTTTTCGAAAATGCCGTGCGTGGAAGGGTAGGTGATCATACAACCGGCAAGAATGGCGGCGTTTTCGGTCGCTTTGGTTTCCCAGTCGCTGATATCCACATTTCCTTTGTCATCGCAAGCCACCGTCAGGATGTCAAAACCTGCCTGAATAGCGCTGGCAGGGTTGGTCCCGTGGGCTGATGACGGAATCAATACCAGTTTGCGCTGTGTTTCCCCTTTTTTACCAAAATACTCACGGATTACACGCAGCCCGGCATATTCACCGGCCGCTCCGGAATTCGGCTGAACGCTGCACCCGGCGAACCCTGTGATGATGGTCAGCATCTTTTCGAAATTTGAAATCATTTCCAGGTAACCTTCCACCTGCTCGGCGGGAGCAAAGGGGTGAATGTTCATGAACCCAGGTTGGCTTAAGGGCAGCATTTCGGATGCTGCATTCAGTTTCATGGTGCAGGAACCCAACGAAATCATGGAGTGGGTGAGGGATATATCCCTGCGTTCCAACTTCTTGATGTAGCGCATCATATCCGTTTCGCTTCGATAGTTTTTAAAAACCTCTTCCTGTAAAAATTTATCCTTACGCAACAAGCTGTCGTCCAGTGAAAGAATGGATGCGAAGTCTTCCCCTCCAGTGAAACGGACCTGATTGCCGGCAGCCGTGGCAAAAATGTCCAACAACACGTCTACATCGTCCACGTCGGTGGTTTCATCAATGCTGATGCCGATTTCACCGCTTTCGAAATAGCGGAAATTGACGTCGTATTCGAGCGCCAGTTCTTTGATTTTGGCGGGATTGACAATGGTGGGCAGTTTAATTTTCAACGTATCAAAGAAGCAATCGTTAAGTTGGGTATAACCATAAACGGCCAATGCATCGTTCAAATAGGAAGCGATGCCGTGAATGCGTTTGGCAATGGTCTGCAAACCTTCGTAACCGTGGTAAACGGCATAGAATCCGGCCATGCTTGCCATCAGTGCCGTAGCGGTACAAATGTTGGAAGTAGCCTTCTCCCGTTTGATATGCTGTTCCCGGGTTTGCAAAGCCAGGCGTAGTGCCGTTTTGCCGTTCTTATCTTTCGAGATGCCAATGATTCGGCCGGGAATGGAACGTTTGAATTCATCCTTCGTGGCAAGGAATCCGGCAGCTGGTCCGCCGAAACCCATGGGTATCCCAAACCGTTGGGAAGTACCGTAAACCACATCGGCACCCCAGTTTCCGGGTGCCTTCAAAAGACAGAGGCTGAGCAGATCGGCGCCTACGGCCACCTTTAGTCCGGCCTTGTGCATCGTATCAATGAAGTATTCCAGGTTGTCCACTTGTCCATCGGCATCGGGGTATTGTACAATGGCGGCGAAGTGGGTCTTCGAAGGTGAAAATGTAGCATATTCGCCAATCTCAATGCGAATGCCCTGTGGAATACATCTGGTGTTCAGTACAGCTAACGTCTGAGTGAAAACGGACCGATCTACAAACAGGATGTTGGCGCCTGCGGCTTCTTGTTCACGGCTCCGAAGGTTGAAAAACATATTGGCCGCTTCGGCTGCTGAAGTGCTGTCATCCAGCATGGAAGCGTTTGTGAGTGGCAATCCGGTAAGTTCCGTGATGACCGTTTGGAAATTTAGAAGTGCTTCCAGCCGACCCTGAGAAATTTCAGCCTGGTAGGGCGTATAGGAGGTGTACCAGGAAGGGTTCTCAAAAACGTTCCGCTGAATGACGGCAGGCGTGAATGTATCGTACCAACCAGATCCGATGTACGAAGTGAAGCACTTGTTTCTAGACGCTAGTTCAGTAATGTGTTCTGCAAATTGCCCCTCCGTCATGGCCGGCGCCAGATCCAATTCTTCCTTCAAATGGATGTCTTCAGGTATGGTTTTCTGAATCAGATCCTGCAAGCTGGAAAAACCGGTTTTTTCCAGCATTTCTTTTTGATTTTCCGGCTGAATGCCAATGTGCCGGGATAAAAATTCACTCATAATAGGCTCAGGTTTTATTTCGTCAGGTCGACGATGTCGTAATCTAGTTTAGTTAATCGTTCGCAACCGTTTTTTTCAATTAGAAAAGTGTCTTCTACGCCAACGGCGCCAACTCCATCAATGACGAACTTCGGTTCGATGGCAATGGTCATGTTCGCTTTCAGAACGTCTCTGGAGCGGGTGGCGATGACGGGTAATTCATTGATGACAATACCCACGCCATGTCCTACAAATTTTGCCTGTTGGGTAGTTCCCATGTAGCAGTCCGCCAAACCAGCGTCCGTGGCCATTTTCAAGGACAATTCCCAAAGGTCTTCGCAAAGGGCACCTTCTTTCATTTCCTCCATAAGCCTTTGTTGGATGTCGATGGATACCTGATGGGCATAGTAGGCCTTGTCAGCCAGTTTTCCGATGGAAAACGTACGGGTCAAGTCGTCCAGATATCCGGTAAAATTACCGGCCATATCAATCATGATGCTTTTGCCTGGCAGTAATTCCAGACCTGCTGCACCAATGGGGTTCGAAACGGTGCCTGCTCCACCCAGTGCGAAGTCATACGGTGAGGCTACGGAGGCATTATCGCCCGTCAGAATGCTGCCCATAAAGGCCTCCATGTCACCGAATGTGCGAAACAGGCCGAGATTACCTTCCAGCCGCATCAGTCGTTCGATTTCGATGGAAAATGCATTGTCCGTCATCCCCGGCACGTATACATCCGGAATGCGTTTATAGGCTCTGACATGGGCTTCAGCAGAACGGCGGATCATGGATACTTCAAAGTCGGTTTTGATGCTGCGTACCTTGCGCAAATCGTTGGTTCCGTTCACAAGTTCGATCCCTTCAAAGCATGCCTGCAAACGCATCCAGTCGCCGTGGCTCATTTCGTCGCCTTCGAGCAGCAGTTTTTCAGGCAAGCGTAAGCCGCTTTCCAGCAGCAGGTCTGGCAGTTGCTCGGGTTTGCGAATGTACTGAATGTTTTCACCTTCCAAGCCAACGGGGCGCTTTACAAACCGAATGGGGTTTCCTTCTACAGGGATATAGTAATAACCGCTGAAAATACTTCCGTTAGCGTATAGTATATTGACGGTAGTTGAAAGAATACAAGCATCCACGCCACCGATTACCAATTGTTCGCGGATTTTTGCCAGTCTTTTCGAAAGTTCCAGTGTCATAAATGATCAGATTATATACGGACAAAGAACGATATTTTCAGCCGAAATTTAAAGTATGTACATTTCCACAGGGATGTTTTTTTAACCTTTACAGGAATGGATTCGTTGCCTTTTCTTTACCGATGGTCGTTGCAGGGCCATGGCCCGGGTAAACGACTGTTTCGTCTGGCAGTACCAACAGTTTTTCTTGAATACCTTTGATGAGCTGCGAATAATTTCCGCCCTGAAGGTCTGTCCGACCTATACTGCCGTCAAAAAGAACATCACCAGCAAACAGGAAATGCTCTTTGGCATTATACATCACGATGCTACCCGGTGAATGCCCAGGCACGTGCAAGACCTCAAACGTTTCCGCACCCACACGGATCTGATTACCTTCATGCAGCTCATTGCTGATCATAGGGGCAGGTTTGTGCAGTTCAAGACCGAACATACGACATTGACCGGCCATCTCTTTCAGCCAGAAGGCATCTTCTACGTGAGCGGAAGTGAGAACACTCCAGGTTTCTTCCACAAAACTATTGCCGAACGCATGATCCAGATGCAGATGCGTATTGACCAAATGAACAACCTTCAAACCGTTCGATTCGATGAACGCACGAAGTTGGTTTTCTTCAGCGGTGCTGTAGCAACCCGGGTCGATGATCATAGCTTCCAGATTGTCCGTATAAGCCACGTAGGTGTTTTCCTGAAAGGGGCTGAATGTGAATTGTTTGATTTTCATATTGTTCGTGTCAGACCAAGGGGGCATAAACCACTTTCTTGGTTTTAAAGAACTCGCCTTTGAAATAATCAGAAAGGTTTACTTCCACCGATTTTTTCCGGAAGGCAGCCATTTCATGCCCAAGTTCTCCGCCTTTCAAGCAAATGAGACCGTTTGGCAAGGCGTTTTTTTGTTCCTTCGAGATGTTTTTCCGGCAACGGATAGCCAAATCGGGAAAGGGCATCACTGCGCGGCTGACAACGAAATCGAACGTAGCTTTTTCTTCCTCCACCCGGCAATGACGTATGCTGACATTTTCCAAACCAAGGGCGGCAACTACTTCACGGGCAACATTCAGCTTTTTGTTGATACTGTCCACAAGATGAAATTGAACCTCGGGATAATAGATGGCCAACGGAATTCCTGGGAATCCTCCGCCAGTGCCGACATCCATGATGCTTGAACCTGCCTTAAAATGCAGAAACTTTACAATGCCCAGAGAATGAAGCACATGGCGTTCATACAGATTTTCAATATCCTTTCTGGAAATAACATTTATTTTTTCATTCCAGCTCGTGTAAAGCGGGTAAAGCGCTTCCATTTGCTCTTTTTGACGGGCATTCAGCTCCGGAAAATAGGGAATTATCTGGTCCATGAGTGCGTAGTTATCGGATAAATTTTTCCAGTGGACTTCCTGTGGAAATGAAACCTTCCAAATCCTTAAAGGAAAGCTTCACTTCGATCGTACCCAATGCATAAGCGCCGATTTCACCTTCGTTGAAGGTGTAAACGATTCCATCGTTGGTCAGGTAAAAATTCTTGTATTGACCAATCTGGGTTACATCAAAATAACCGATTTGCTCCAAATCCTCGGGCGTTTCCATCTTATTCTGAATTTCCAGTTTTTTAAGTACGATTGCATTGATGAGCGGGAGTGAGGCTTCCGTAAACAAATCTTCTTCACCTAACTTTTCTCCTGTTTTAAGGTCAATGATTGAATTCCTGAATATGATTCCACCGTGTGCACCACCGGAAAACCGAGATGATTCAATGGTATAGGATAGCAATCCGTTTCCATTGCACCGGATTAGCAGGCTGGTATTGTCTTTCCAGGCGACTTTAGGTTGGGAGCCGCTGTCCTGCGAATCCTCATCCTTTATTATATATTCTGAGGATTCATAGGCCTTTATTTTACCTTTAATATAGGACTTCATGGCAATTTCCGGCTGACAAGTCGTATCTGCCACATCCGGCAGAAAATCAGCCAGCATGATCTTGCGGATTTTTTTTAGGATGCTGTCATCCATATATGCGGTGGGAAATTGGAATTTCAGTTCAATGCTCAGCATAGGATTCTTCACATTGTCATTCAAATGATGATCTTCCTTCATCGCAATAGTCCTGAAGGTCACTGAGCTGTCTTTTTCCTTGACCTTTTTATTGCAGGATACTATCAATAGTGAAAGCAAGAGGATGGTTGTAGAAAGGAAGTGGATTCGTCTCATGATTCTTAGTCTGGTCAAAAAAGAATTTCAAATCTTAGCATCTACAAATATACACTTTTTTTCCTAAAACTTAGCCGGAATGGAGCGTTAAAGACCAGCCAAACATGTTCATTCAGCGTCGTTTTTGCGGAATAGGTTATAGCTCATATAGTTTATTGATATTAAAGCAAATACTTCGAAAAAATGTATAAAAAAACAGAAAACGGTGTCGTCTTCGGTCCATAAAGTGTATTTTTGCAGCGGATTCGAACGTGGTTTTCCACAAACGTGCCCCACAGCAGTAAATGCTGCATTGTTGTCGACTTTAATCGAAATACGCCTGTATAAATGGAATGTATCAATTGGGGTATGGTAGAATACGCCGAAGCCTGGAATCGGCAGACTGATCTGTTCAATGCCCGTGTGGAGGCTAAAAAAACTCAAAACAATCTTCCCGATGTGGTTGTTCTGTGTGAACATCCACCTGTTTATACATTGGGTAAAAGCGGCGTCATAGAGAACTTGCTGGTCAGCAACCAAATGCTGATCGACCGGGGCGTCTCTTTTTTCAAGACGGATCGTGGTGGTGACATCACCTATCACGGGCCAGGTCAAATCGTGGGTTATCCCATCTTTGATCTGGAACATTTCAAGATTGGCCTCCGTCAGTATCTATACAACATCGAAGAAGCAGTCATTCTTTTTCTGAAGGAATTCAACGTGAAGGGAGAGCGGATGGAAGGCGCCACTGGTGTCTGGATTGATGTCAATGAACCCGGGGCACCCCGTAAGATATGCGCCATGGGCGTCAAAAGCAGTCATTTTGTAACGATGCACGGTCTGGCACTAAATATCAACACCGATCTGAGCTACTATCAGATGATCAATCCCTGCGGCTTTACCAATAAAGGAGTGACTTCTTTGTCTGTCGAAACCGGCAATGAGCAGGATATGGATTTCTGCCGGAATTTATTGTTTGAAAAAATGGCTCAGGTTTTTAATGCGTAAAATACAAATTATTGAATGATAGAAAACGACTATGCCCCCGAAGAATCGCTTGCAATTGCCCGTCTGATCTGGGTTCTGATCAACAGGAACGGCTCAGTGAACCGCAAGGAAGCCGATTATTTAGCAAAAACACTTCAGCTGCTTAAAATAACACGTGTGGATTTTGATCAAAGTCTTATCACACCGGTGGACGAAGCCTATACCTTGGTTCGTCGCATGCCCACCCTGAAACGCCACGAGTGTGGAAAGTTGCTGCGGTTGGCTGTAACATCCGACGGAGTGATTGAACTCACTGAATTGTCCATGCTAAACGATATCCTGGAAGAAGCAGCTATTTTCAGACCCGACCGGAAGTCGCAAAAGAAAGCGGAGGGTGGTTTTTAGAAGTCGATCTCATTGATGCTATTAATTGCTTCTGCAAGATTTGTTACAGTTTTAACATTCAAATGCTTAGCTCGCATCAGATCCGATAGGAATTCTTTGCGATCGGGAAACAAATTTAGGAAGGCATTCCGGCTTAGCTTTTGAAGCTTCAAATAACGACCATCGGGCAGTTTTACATGATAGTTACTTTCTATCTTTTTGGACAGAAGGTTAAACTTCACCATGCCCTGTTGTTGGGATTTTATAGAAAGAGAAACTACAAGAATAAATAATGAAATTAGTATCGTGCGATTTTGGCTTTTCACAGTATCATCAATTGGTTCGCATTGTTTTCAATTTCCCCACCAGCAGGTAAAAAAGAAGGTTGTACCAAAGCGGGACAACCTCCTTTATGATATTCAAAACTTCTTCAATTTTGAGATTTTATGGCAGCCATGGTTGCTTCCAGCATTGGTTTGACCGAAACCGGTTCGCCAACTGCATGCACCATCCAGTAATCCGGAGTAAGGCGTCCCACCGGATATATCCGCTGAATTTCCTTGCCTGGCAGCGTGCTTCCAAATTGTTTTTCCAGTTGGAATTCCACTATGTGGCCGTACGGATAATTGCTCAGATACAAGGGATACTCAATCATATGGGAGTAAATGGCCAGAATGGGAGAGTCCTTTTCACCAAGATTGGGCGCATAAAACTGGTTCCAAATATCCTTTGCGTTCTTGATGATGGTTTCTTTCAAGTCTTCAGCCGTTGCATTCGGGTTTTCATACAGCCATTTCCAAGTTCTGAGTTCCACCAGCGATACCCCCATGATTTCGTAACAACCCCAGAAAATATCCAACGTCTGCAGGGCTTGTTTGTTCGGGTCGGAATTCTTGTAACCCAATACTTCCAGGTCGCGCATTTGAAATACAAAAGCCAGTGCTTCTGTAAACGCGGTGCTGGGTATACCATTCATTATATAGTTGTCCACCCTGTTCAACGTGATGGTTTGCTCTACAGTATGACCGAATTCGTGCATAGCAATGTTGTAACCTTTATAATCCATACCGCCCGGTTGAATACGTGTGCGAAGATGTGCCTTGTCCGTGCGCATCTGAGCGCCCCAAGCATGGCCTGAACCACGTGAGTTGTCCACCGCTACTTTGGAATTGATTTCAGTAGCATCTGCTTGGCTGAAACCTAGTTTTACCAGGATATCCGGCATGTCTTTTTCGAACGCCTGTGTAGTTGGGTACAAACGTCGTGTTTTATCTGTCATTTCTTGTTCAGGAATGCTGCTTCTGCTTTTGAATCCGTCATACCAGATATCAAATGGTTGCAAGTCACGTCCCAATCTTTTTTTGATCAGTTTTGCAACGGTAACAACCTCTGGCGAACCAACAAGGCTGGTAAAGATCATCTCGATGTCCTTGGCAGAGACTTCCATATCCCGGTCAAACGCACGGACCAAAGCTGTCGGATAGCTTTTGCAGTAGGGATCAAGGGCTTTCATTGCCTGGTAGTTGGCAAACAAGTGCTTATATCTGGTATCCGGCTCAGGTGTTGCAGTTGCATCATCCACTTTATTGGAAATAGGTTTCCAGGAGGGCACTCCATTGTTGATGACTTTTTTCGGGATGCTTTGGCAAATGATGTGTTTCATCACCTGATAGATCATTTGCTGTTTTTCCAATCCGTCCTTTTTATCAGCATAATCGGCTTTCAATTCATCGCGAAGCCCCCAGTGGGCTATTAGAGACATGCTGTCTGCAAAAAGCTGGCGGTTGTCTTCCGTACGTAACCGATCCATCCGTATATTATAATTGGAGATGTAGTTTTCCGTTTCTGCCAATGCCGTGGAAAGTCCTTGATTCAGTTCAGCCGGAATTCTGGAGGTGAACAGGTCTCCCATACGTGCGTATGCCCAATCCTGACGGTTCCAGTTTTTACCCAATGCCTTTTTTCCCTGCAACGTATAAAAAGGAAAGTTCAACAATACGGAAAATGCAATCTTGGATTGGAACATATCATCGGCAAAATGCGCATATGGATCGATTGCTCCGAAATCTTCGTCGATGGGTGTGTAGTCTTCGCCAACCTCCTGTACCGGTTTTTTCAGACCTAGGCTAATTTGGTTGTAATGCCCGTAAATGGTCTCCAGATTTTTCTGAAGGGTGGCAAAAAGTTTAGTCTTAGCCTCAGGACTGCTCATGAAATGATTGATGCAAAACGTCTGAAACGCTTCCGCTGTGCCGTCTTCCTTTTTCCAGAATCCAGCTGCATTCCGGACACCTTTATTCAATAAGGCTTTATTCGCATCGGATGACTTGGCGAGAATCGAATCAATTGTAGATTGGATGGTTTTTTCCTGAATGGAACTCATGTTTTCATTGGTTTTTTTAGTTCCGCAAGCCGTCAGCAGAGTCACCGCAGCCACGAACATCAGCATTTTCTTCATGTTTTTACTTCGTTTGATGGGAAGTCTGGTTTCGAATAGGATTTTATTTAAAGCGTGAAAATACTGCTTTTTCCTGAATGCATGGAATATCACAAAGAATTTCCTTTACAGCACGTCTTTTTTTTCACCTCTTAACCCTCGCATCCCAAGGCTTTTGTGTGTTTGTTGCAAAAAAAGTATGATTTTTCTTGTCCATTAATTTGTTTGGTAAGTTAAAAGGTTCTACTTTTGCACCCGCTTTCCA
>Ga0209430_1002970_pt1 | contig 10269 bp, 10 predicted proteins | sample BarGraIncub1133A_FD_184504 | JGI IMG/M metagenome (GOLD analysis project Ga0209430, IMG submission 184504) | Arctic peat soil microbial communities from Barrow, Alaska - Barrow Graham LP Incubations 11-33A (SPAdes) (version 2) | ecosystem: Environmental > Terrestrial > Soil > Wetlands > Peat... | reverse complement strand
TCCACCCCCGCCGGGGCGGAAAGGGGAGCTAACCGCCACATTTGGCCTTGTTTCTTAAGGTAGGACGTACACGCGCAAATTGGCGTTGAGGCGTCAACCCACTCAAGCCGACGACCAAAAGGCGGCGTCATTTCGACGAGCGCGCCAACGCGGCGCAATTAACGCATTCCGAATGTGGGCCAGAGACTCTGTAGCAGCCACCACAGGACCAGCGCCGAAATCACGACTGGCAGCGACAGCACAAGAAACATCAGGGCGGTCTCAAAAAATGCGACCAGGTCGCTGAGCCAGAGCTTGAACCCCCTGATCAGATCGATCAGTCCAGATACTTTGCTTTTTCAGCCTGCGACTGATAACCCGGCGCACCAAGCCTGTAAATACCGGTTAACACTTGATTCCAGGCCTTTTATTGCGTTTAGGCCTGCCCGCCATGGGCCTGCGGGACGCAGTTGGCAGCACCTCAACGCGTTGACCGCCCGAGGGCTTGCGTTTTCTCAAGCGGCCTGGCGCACGCTGCTCTTAACCTTGAATTACGTTCTGAATTGCTGAGTGCCAGCGCAGGTACAAGTACAAGGAAACCAAGAAATGAAAACGGGACAAAGGACAATCAATGCGATATCGTGACCCCAGAGCCTGGATGCTGGCCGACGCGATTGAAATGCTTTACAGCGCCGACCAACTGCAACGCCAGTTTTTCCAGATTGGCCACGTCGACAACGCGCCGTGCTGGGAGCCCCCGGTCGACATGTATGAGAACAAGCATGAGCTCGGCCTGCTGATCGCGCTACCTGGCGTGGCACCGGAGCGGTTTGAAGTCAGCCTGGAGTCGCAGGCGATTGTGGTGCGCGGCGAGCGCACGTTTGGCGCCAGCCTGGGCAAGGGCGCCATTCTCCGGCTGGAAATTCCCTATGGTCGCTTCGAGCGCCGCATTGGCTTGCCCGATGTCGGCTATCGCATCGTTGACATGCAGTTCGAAAACGGCTGTCTGCGACTTCATCTGGAGCAAAGCACATGAATCAAGTCATTCACTTACCCGACAAAAGCGACAGCCAGGCTGAAGCAAACCCGCTGCCCACGCTGCCAAGCGACGCCCTGGTCATCATTCCGGTGCGCAACATGGTCTTGTTTCCTGGCATGGTGGTGCCGATCTCCATCGGACGTGAAAGCTCGATCACCGCCGCCCAATATGCGGTCAAGAACAACCAGGCGGTCGGTATCCTGATGCAGCGCAACCCGGACGTGGAGACCCCCGTGGCCGATGATCTGTCAAGTGTTGGCACCATCGCCTCCATCTTGCGCTACGTCACCACGCCGGACGGCACCCATCACATCGTGTGTCAAGGCCAGCAACGCTTTCGCGTGACGGGCTACCTTGAGGGCTTTGCCTTCACGGTGGCGCGGATTGAACGTCTTACCGAAGCCGCCGTGTCGGACGACCCCGAAATCGAGGCGCGCTTCATGCGACTCAAGGAGCGCGCCGTGGAGGTGCTGCAAATGCTGCCCCAAGTGCCCGCCGAGATGGTGCATGCCGTGCAGGGCATCGACACCCCGGCGACGCTGGCCGACCTGGTGGCGGGCTACGTGGACATCAAGGCGACTGAGAAGCAGGAGATTCTGGAGGAAATAGACCTGCGTCGGCGCCTGGACCGCGTGCTTGACATGCTGGTGCACCGGATAGATGTTCTGAACCTCTCGCGTGACATTGACAAGCGCACCAAGGCCAGTCTCGGGCAGCGCGAGCGTGAGTTCTTGCTACGCGAGCAATTGAAGTCGATTCAAAAAGAACTCGGTGAAGACGTCAGCGGCAACGCTGCTGAAATCAACGAACTTCGCAATTTGATCGACGAGGCCCACATGCCCGAAGAAGTTGCCAAGCAGGCGGCCAAGGAGCTCAAACGGCTGGAGCACATGGCCGACGGCTCAGCGGAATACTCGATGGTGCGCACCTACCTCGACTGGCTGATTGAAGTGCCCTGGAAAGCGCCGGAGCCGGACACGATTGACGTCGGGCAGGCGCGCCGGGTGCTCGATGCCGATCACTTTGATCTGGAAAAAGTGAAAAAACGCATTCTTGAATTCCTGGCGGTGCGCAAGCTCAAACCCGCCGGCCATGGCCCGATCCTGTGCCTGGTGGGCCCGCCCGGCGTTGGCAAAACCTCGCTCGGGCAATCCATTGCCCGAGCGCTGGGACGCAAGTTTGTGCGCGTGTCGCTCGGTGGTGTGCACGACGAGGCTGAGATCCGCGGCCACCGGCGCACCTACGTCGGCGCCCTGCCCGGCAACATCATCCAGGCTTTGAAGAAAGCTGGCACCCGCGGCTGCGTCATGATGCTCGATGAAATTGACAAGCTCGGCAGCGGCATCCAGGGCGACCCTTCGGCGGCGCTGCTGGAGGTGCTCGACCCGGAGCAAAACAACAGCTTTCGCGACAACTACCTGGCCGTGCCTTATGACTTGTCACAAGTACTTTTCATTACCACCGCCAATGTGCTCGACCCCGTGCCCGGGCCGCTGCGCGACCGCATGGAGGTCTTGCACCTGTCAGGTTACACGCAGGAAGAAAAGCGCGAGATCGCCCGGCGGTACCTGGTGGCGCGCCAACTCGACGAGAGCGGCCTCAAGCCCGAACAACTGGAGATCACCGACGATGCGCTCGCAGCCATCATCCGTGACTACACGCGCGAGGCGGGCGTGCGCAACCTGGAGCGGCAAATTGGTGCAGTCTGCCGCCGCACTGCCGTGCGCATCGCCGAGGGAGAGATTCAAGCAGCGCGGGTTGACGCGCCGGATTTGGTCGAGGTGCTGGGCCAGGCCAAATTTGAAAATGAAGTCGCCTTGCGCGCGGGCATGCCGGGGGTGGCAACCGGGCTGGCCTGGACGCCGGTGGGCGGTGACATTCTCTTCATCGAAGCCAGTCGCACGGCGGGCACGGGTCGCCTGATCCTGACCGGGCAGTTGGGCGACGTGATGAAGGAGTCAGCGCAGGCCGCGCTGACGCTGGTGAAATCAAGGGCCGCCACGTTCGGGCTCGACCCGGCCGTGCTGGAAAAAGCCGATGTGCATATTCATGTGCCGGCCGGTGCCATCCCCAAGGATGGCCCCAGTGCGGGTGTCGCCATGTTCATTGCGCTAGCCTCCCTGTTCATGGACCGGCCGGTGCGTAGCGACGTGGCGATGACCGGTGAGATCAGCCTGCGCGGCCTGGTGTTGCCGGTCGGCGGCATCAAGGAAAAAATGCTCGCCGCCCTGGCCGCCGGCATCAAAAAAGTCATGCTGCCAGCGCGCAATCGCAAAGACCTGGAGGAGGTGTCGCTGCCGGCCCGGCAACAACTCGAATTTGTCTATCTTGACGACATCGACGAGGCGGTGCTTGCCGCCATTGACGTCGCGCGTGACGCCACTTGAGAATGCGCAAGCTCGACAGGCGTGATCCCATTAAAGTTGATTCAAGTCACCCATGAGGAGAATCTCAATGAAAGACTCACCATCCAGCGCCAACGTAGAAAGCGCGCTCCAGGAAATCGGTTCCGCCTTGTTTGAGTTGCGCGATGCACTCGTAGAGTTATCAATGTCGATGCGGGATTGGCAGTTTTAAACCGATATGGAGCAGCGCCGCGCCGCCGGACTATCGGTTCAGCAACTGCTGAAAAAGTAGCTTCGGACTAAACAGCAATCGCTCAATGGCACGACCGAGCGCCTCGGCTCAAGCCTGCTCTTGCTGTCAGCCGGAAACGGTCAAGCGGCGGCTTGCGGTCATGCTCAGTGGTGATGCTTTTAACGGTAGAAATCTTTGTTGATCAGGCCCCATGGTCTGCCGTGATACGCAGTTGACTTTAGATAAAGCCACTGGCGGCTGAGTTGAGATTTCTCAAACCTGGCAGCGAACCAGGCCTTGCAGGCGCCCGGCTTGCCGCCCCGAAAACGAAACGATGGCCGCGCTTGCGAATTGTCAAGCGCGCGCTGAAGTCTCGCTCCTAGGATGCCTAAACGTCTTGTGCACAGTACCGACCATGAATCCCAAACAACTTATTTTTCATGACGACGCCCGCGACAAAATTCGCCGTGGCGTGGACACGCTGGCGCAAGCGGTCAAAGTGACCGTCGGCCCGCGTGGGCGCACCGTCGTTCTGGAGCGCGACTTTGGCTCGCAGGAGATTGCGCATGTGGCGGCGACCTCGGCCAACAATGATCGCTCCATTGGCGACCTGCTGGCCAGCGCAATCGACAAGGTCGGGCGTGAAGGGGCGATATCGATCGAGGACGGCTCCGGCCTGGTCAGCGTGCTCGATGAAACATCGGGCATTCACCTGGTAGCCCGCTCCCTGGAAGAACCCCTGCGCTGCATCGTCAGCAATGCCGGTGATGAACCGTCGGTGATTCTGAACCGGGTTGATGAATCACCGGATCCCGCTTTTGGCTACAACGCAGCGAGCCGTACTTATGGTGACTTGTTGCAGATGGGCGTCATCGACCCCGGTGGCGCAACGCCCATGTTTTGACAACCACAACACACGAGAAGCATCATGAAAAAAACCTGGATTCTGGTCTCCAATGCCACACGAGCACGCGTCTTTGAGCGTCGGACCGCAGATCACGCGCTGATTGAGTTAGCTGACTTTGTCTATCCCGTCAAGAATTTGGAAGACGAAGCCGCTGGCGGCGACTTGACCGGTGCGGCGGGCAAGGGCCACGGCCGCACAGGCCATGCGGGCACGCAGTTTGAGCCCCATATTGAGGTCAAAGACAAAGCCCGAGCCAACTTTGCCCGCCAGTTGGCCGACTACCTCAACCAGGGTGTGACCGAGCAGCGTTGCGAGACCTTGCTGCTGATCGCCAGCAGCCCGATGCTCGGGGAAATAAAACCCTTGTTGAGCAGTGCCGCAGCAAGTGTGCTGGAGCGCGCCGTCGCGAGCGACCTGACGCGCTACCAGCACGCCGAGTTGCAGGAGCGCGTTGAGCGCGCGCTGCAACTGCCGGTTTGATGTTTGCTATTTAGCCAGCGCCTGACGGGGCGCTAATGGGGGGCAGCCGGCCCCACTTCAAGGCGGTCGCGCCCTGCGTCCTTGGCCCGGTACAGTGCTGCATCAGCCAAGCTCAGCAGGGCGGCAAACGAGGTCTCGCTCGACAAACAGCCCGCGCCAATGCTGACCGTGTAGGCTATGAGATGGCCATTGACTTGCACCGGGTCGACGCGAACGCTTTCAACAATGCGCTGCGCCAGTGCGCAGCCGCCTTCGAGTGGGGTATTGGGCAATAGCACCGCAAACTCCTCGCCACCGATGCGCCCCATCAGATCGGACTCGCGCAACACAGCGGTCACGGTTTGCACAAACTTTTGCAGAATCACATCGCCTGCGGCATGACCATGCCGGTCCTTGATGACCTTGAAATGATCAAGGTCCAGCATCAGCACCATCAGGGGCAAGGCATAGCGAATCGAGCGGGCCACCTCCTGCTCGGCCAGATTGAAGAAATTGCGTCGACTCAGCGCGCCGGTCAGGGTGTCCCTATTGGCCAGCGTCAAGCTGGTCAGTTCAGCGGTCTTGATTTGGGTCACGTCTTCGTGGCTGACCACCAGCCGCTCCTCGCCCTCGTGCACCGGTGTAACTTTCAGGCTGAACCAGCGCTTGTCCAGCGGGGTAAAAAACGGCTGGGCCAGCTGAAAATAGGGCAGCTCGCCGGCCAGGACCGCGGTGACACCGGTCTGGGCAGCCTGCATCGTTTGCGGATCCTGTTCGGTCAGGCAAGCAAGAATATTCAGGTAGCCGCCTTCCTTGCAACAGGCCCTCGCTGCAAAACCGCTATCAACAACATATTGCCGCCACGCCGCATTGGTCTGCACCACCGTACCTGTTTGGTCGAGCACCGCGATTTGAGCTGTCAGGGAATCAAACACCGCCTGTTGGAAACGGCTGGCAACCAGCAGGGCTTCTTGCGTCAATTTTTGCTTGCTGATGTCAACGTGCGTGCCGATCATGCGCAGGGCTTTACCGTCGGCGCTGCGGCTGACGATGGCGCTGCGGGAAAGGACCCATTTCCAGCTGCCGTCTTTGCATTGGCTCCGGAATTCAATGAATATGCTGGCAGTCTTGCCGCTCAGGCACTCTTGATGCTCGTTGATCACACGCGACTTGTCGTCGGGATGGATGCGGGAAACCCAGTCATCAAGGTGGTGCCCGTATTCATTGTCGGCAAAACCATAGAGTTGCTCGAAGCGCCTGGAAAAAACCGACTCGCCCGTCGGTATGTTCCAGTCCCAAACACCGTCACCAGCCGCCTCCAGCGCCAGCTTCCAGCGTTCCTCGCTGGCGCGCAAATGTTCTTCTGCCAATCGGCGTTCAGTGATATCCACCAAAATGATCTGCCAGCCCTGGGCTGGCCCCAACGCTGCCACCTTGATTTGCACATGCGACACCAGCGGCCCTTTGTTGGCAAACATCAATTCACCGCTTTGCACGTCACCGGAGTTTGTGGCCTGCGCCAGCAAGGCATTGAACTGCGGGCGGTCGGCGTCGGCCACAAAGAGCCCGAGTCGGCTCCCCAACAGGCAGGCGCGCTCGCGGCCCAACAGACTGGCCCCGGCCAGATTCAACTTGCTGATGGCCCCAGCGGCGTCGAGTGAAAAAATGCCGACCGGCGCAAAATCGTTGAACTCGTTGCTTTGAGTGAGCGCCGACTCCAGTTGCATGCGGGTCGTGTTCAGGTGCTCGTTTTGCAGCTCCAGCTCAACTTGATGGATTTCGAGTTCTTCAAATAAATGTTGTGCTTCCGCGACGCTCAAAGCCTTGGCCGAGCTGGCGGTGCGCCCCAGGAATCGCTTGCGGGCGAGCTCGCGCAATTCATCCATACTGAGCGGGTTTCTACGAAATCCCATCGCCATTCCCCTGTGGTTTCGAGTTGTCAGGCTGCGCCGCCAGCCGCCCTTGCATGGACCGCAACTCGACTTCGAGTTTTTTGCTCTTGGAAATATAGCCGAAAAAATGATCACCAGGCCGTCAATCCGGTTCTCCTGCGTGCGGTAGGGCATGGTGCGCACCTTGTACCAACGGTCATCGACCGTGGGTCGGTGATGGGTCAACCCATGTGAAAAAGAAATCAATGGGTAAGCACAGACCCCGAGGTTCAGGCTGCGCCAGCAAATACGATGAGGACGGGGGCTAAAGCCTGACTTTGTATATCAACTAGCTCACCAGTTCGCGCATCCAGCCGGGCAGCGTGGTGGCCTTTTGCTTCGAAAAATCGACCCAGATGGTGGTGGCGCCCCCGGCGGCGTAGATCACACCGGGCTGGTCGGCGCGCTCCATCGTGCCCCAGCTCTCGAAAGTGGTGCGGCCGGGGTCGCTGACATACATTTTCATCAACACGTCGCCGGGGTATTCAAGCTGCTTGTAGAAGTTGCAAAAGGCGTTGACGATCACCGGGCCGCAGCCGTGCGGGTCCGGCATACACCCCGCAGCACGCATCCAGTCGATCCGGCAGGTCTCCAGGTAGCGGAAATAGGAGGTGTTGTTGACGTGGTTCATGGCGTCCATGTCGCCCCAGCGAATCGGGATGATCATCTGGAAGACGAGCTTTTTTTGCTCGGGAATCTCGAATTTCATGGTTTTGTCCTTGGTAAAGCAGGTAGCCCACGGCGTGCCTTGATGGTCAGCCAGCTCCAGGGCGCATCCGGTGCGGCAAACACTTCCATCACCAGCAGCGGTGCCGCGCTGCGCGTGAAGACCGAGCGCCGCGCGGGCAGCGTGCGACTGGCCAGCGCTGCGCCGGTAGCGCCCAGCCAGGCGTGTGCCACATGGCGATGCAGCGGACCGGCGGCTTGCAGACTGGCAAATTGCAGCGGCGTGCGCGCGATGCCGTGTTGCCCGAACAACACATCGGCCAGTGGCCGCGTGCCCAGGCCCCGGATGGAGCGCCACGGCCCTTGTGAGTGCGGGTGCGCGGTGACGCTGCGGGCAAACACCACGGCGACCTCGTCCACGCGCAACAGCACCTCGCGCACATAGCCGACCTTGAGTCTGGTCAGACCCAGGGCGCTGGCCTCATCGGGGTATAGCGCTTGCAAGCCCTGGCTGAGCACCTGCACACTAAAACGCTGCCCCGCAGCCGCCAGCCGAGCGCTGAGCGAGCCCGTCGCACCGACCCAGCGTTTGCGGTTGCCGCGCTGCACATTGCGGGTGGTCCACGCCTTCATCGATGTGCCCGGATGCTGGCCAGAATGCCCAGCGTGAACAGCACGGCGGCGAGCAATTGCAGCGCGCCGGGCCAGGCCTGGTCCCACAAAAACGAGTAGCACAGGGCAAACAAGGTCTCGCTGACAATCAGTTGGCCGCACAAACTGACGCTCAGGCGCTGACTGGCGATGTTCCACAAAATGCTGGCAACCCACGCGGAGCCCACCCCTGTTACTATGAAAATAGTAGCTGCTTGTACAGGCTGCTCAAGGGCTAACACCACTTTTGGCTCTGAACCTGCAACCAGCCAGAGCAGCGCCGCGCCAACACCGGTGGCCATGCCGAGCCAGTTGGTCCACTCGGTAGCGGTGACCTCCGGGTGGCGCTTGAGCCAGGCCGCGTTCAGGATGGCAAACGCCGTCCAGCACAGCATCGCTGCCGTCGCCAGTGCCACACCGCTCCAGAATTGGGTGCCGTCAGGCTCAATCGCCAAAGCGCCTGCTTGGTGCGCCGTGAACGTGGCGTTCATCATCAGCAGCAGACCGGTTGCCGTGAGCAGCAAGCCAGGCAACAGGGCCGACCATTTCAGCCCCAGCGGTTTGCCCAGCAGCATGACCCACAGGGGAATGGTGCCAATGATGAGCGTGGGCACCTCGGTGCCGGCGCGCCCAATCGCCAGCGCCAACAACAGGTAGTAGCCGGTGGCGCCAATCAGGCTCATGCCGAGTGCCGTCACGGCCTGGCGCGCTGTGGGCAGTTGGTGGCGGGTCCAGGTGAAGACCATCGACAGCGCCGACATGACACCAAAGCTGACAAAACGCCCGGCAGTGAGGTCAACCGATGACAGCCCCGGCGTCATGCGCGGCACCACAAACACCAGCCCCCACAAGGCGCCCGCAGCAAGCCCGGCCAAAATACCTTTCAGCATTCTTGCTTAGACACCAAAGCCATCGTCAGCCGAGATCACGGCGCCGTTGATGAAATGGCTTTGGTCCGAGCACAGCATGACCAGCACGGCGTCCAGGTCTTTGGCCTGCCCCACGCGTTTGCGCGGCAGCATTTGCACCAGTTTTTTGCCCTGCTCGGTTTGCCAGTGCTGGTGGTTGATCTCGGTGTCGATGTAGCCGGGGCAAATGGCGTTGACGTTGATGCCAAACTTGCCCCATTCCAGTGCCATGGCGCGGGTCATTTGCACCACCGCGGCCTTGCTCATGCAATAGACCCCTATTTGCGGTAGCACGCGCAAACCCGCCATGGAGGCAATGTTGACGATGCGACCGCCGGTAAAGGTGCCGGGCGCAGCGCCTTTGGCCCGCGCCAGCATGCGCTTGCCGACCTCTTGCGCCACGAAGAAGGCGCCCTTGACGTTGGTGTCGAACACAAAGTCATAGTCGTCTGATGACACGTCTTGCAGGCGCTGCGTGGTGCTGACGCCCGAGTTGTTGACCAGGATGTCAATCGAGCCGACTTCGGTCTCGGCATGCGCCACGGCCGCCTTGATGGAGCCGATGTCGGTGACATCGAGTTCAAGCACATGGGCGTCGCCGCCCTGCCCTTCAATTTCGGCGCGCAAGTCTTTGAGCTTGTCCACTCGGCGACTCGCGAGCACCACGGCGGCGCCGGCGCTGGCCAGGGTTTTGGCGAACTGGGCTCCCAGGCCACTGGAGGCCCCGGTAATGAATGCCACGCGGCCGGAAAGATCAATGCTGTAAGCCATTTAGAGAGTCTCCATCAATAACAAAAGAACGACCGTTCTATTTCGTAAAATCAACGCCTAAAATCATTTTTGCGTTCGACAATCACGGGTCGCGGTCCTTTCCCAGACCAAGCCCCATTATCAAGCGAGATAACTCATGACAAATCAGGAAATCCTGGCCCAATTTGGCCCCCGTGAAGCGATGGAATACGACGTGGTCGTCGTTGGCGGTGGCGTAGCTGGCCTGGCCACCGCCATTCGTCTCAAGCAACTTGCAACTGAAAAGGGCAAGGAACTGTCGGTGGTGGTGCTGGAAAAAGGCGCCGAACCGGGCGCCCACATTCTCTCGGGCGCCATCATGGACCCGATTGCCATGAACGAGCTGTTCCCCGACTGGAAGGC
>Ga0209430_1002969_pt1 | contig 10271 bp, 10 predicted proteins | sample BarGraIncub1133A_FD_184504 | JGI IMG/M metagenome (GOLD analysis project Ga0209430, IMG submission 184504) | Arctic peat soil microbial communities from Barrow, Alaska - Barrow Graham LP Incubations 11-33A (SPAdes) (version 2) | ecosystem: Environmental > Terrestrial > Soil > Wetlands > Peat... | reverse complement strand
TCACATTTGACTCCGGGGAGGTGAAAAGTGGGTCTCGGCGCAAACCACATGACAAGAATATTCCAACCTTAAGATGATAGAGCATTTCTACGTTGAGTCAATATGGGGCAGGGACAGGCTGGAATGACAAATGGCGAGCAAAAGCGCTTTTTCTTCTCGCAGTGGACGGTATCATTATCGTTCATGAATACCACTAGATCACTGTCCTAACTTAATCCTTATCCCTGCAGCAATCAGGATTGAGGTGTCTCTTGAAAGCCTCAGGCAATCACCCTAGACAATTAATGTTAGCCTGTTAGACTAAAATAAAAAATATAAGGGAGGGTTATCAAATTATGAAGCAAATGATGTTGATATTTTTTTTGTTGTCTCTGTTTTGGGGGACTATTTCTGTTTTCGCGGGAACTCCAACGAACCTCGGCCCTGAAATCATCAAACTCAAAATGGGAGACTTGGTTCTTCCGTTTATGCACTGGAAGCACCAGAAGACCCTGAATGACGAGTGCTTTCACTGCCACGCCACCAAGATCGGCAAGATCGATGATTGGAGTAAAGAGACCGCACATAATCTCTGCATCTCCTGCCATGCGGTCGGGCACAAAGGCCCGGTCGAGTGCGAACAGTGCCATAAGGATACCTATTCCAAGTCTGGTCGACTTATTCCAACCGGCCCCAAACCATAGAGGTTCCCCTGTGTGAACCGGCGTGGAACTTTGATCGGCATCGGCACCCTACGTGATGTGAACCAGATTCCAAATTTGACCCGCCAAAGGCATCACGGTTGCCCCATCTACTGATCATAACTCATCGAAATTCACCAATGGGTGGGTCAAGCCAGACGCCGATTGCGGGTCAAATTTCGAAACCGATCTAGAGCTTGAAAATACAAACTGCCACCGACTTGCCCCCCTCTCCCCCTATGATAACATTAGACGATGTCTACAATTCCGTTAGAAATCAAAACAATAGCCCCGATTGTTAATTGGAGCGAATGACAGGTAATTGCACAATCTTTAACCGACAACGGGAGAACCAACATGCCCATACCAGACCCTGATCAGGAAAAGTCACGTCAGGCAAAGGAATTGCGACTTGATCGGCAAATAGCTTTTGCTTCCGGGCTGTTCCAGGGCGACGTCACGGTACGCACCCTTCTGGAGTCTCTCGCCGAAGGGGTTGTAATCATGGACAATTCAGGGGCCATCCTGCTGGTGAATACCGCTGCCGAGCAGATGTTCGGCTACCAAAGGGAGGATCTCATCGGAAAGCCCCAAGCCGTTCTCATCCCCGAGCGCTTCCGCAAAGTCCATGAAGAGCATCTGGCGCGTTTCTTCGCAGAGCCCAGGATGAGACCGACGGATCAGCTCCTTGACCTTACCGGACTTCGCCGGGACGGTGACGAGTTCCCCGTAGAGATCAGCCTGAGCTATGTTGACACTATCAACGGAGTCCTTGTAATGGCTCTGGTTAGCGATGTGTCCCTCCGCAAGGAGTATGAGACTCGTCTTCGGGAAAGCGAGGAGATGTTTCATATGCAGGTTGCATGGGTGAAGGACTATGCGATTTTCATGCTCGACACTCAGGGAAATGTCCTGACCTGGAATGAGGGCGCTGAGCGCTTGAAGGGTTATCGAGCTCAGGAGATCATCGGCAAACACTTCTCCTGTTTTTATCCCGAAGAGGACCGGAATGCCGGCAGGCCCGAAGAAGAACTCAAAAAAGCTGCGGACCAGGGACAGTTTGCAGAAGATACCTGGCGGACTCGTAAGGACGGGAGCAGGTTCTGGGCCAATGTGACAATTGCCGCACTACACGATGAAAGCGGGAAACTGCGGGGGTTCACAAAAGTGATACACGACATTAGCGTAAGCAAAAAGGCGGAAGATGCGCTCCGTAAATCCGAAGACAAGTTCTCAAAGATATTCCAATCAGCCCCCGCTATTATTGGGATTACTTCACTGGCGGAGGGAAGATGCTTAGATATTAACGATAGAGGTTTGCAGGCTTTGGGTTACCAGCGCGAGGAGGTCGTCGGCAAGACCATGTTAGAACTCGGGGTATGGGAAAGCAAGTCGGTACGGGACCGGGTGATACGGGTTCTGGAAGAGGACGGCATGGTCAAGAACCTTGAAATCAACTTCAGGGGCAAGAACGGCAAGACCTTTATCGGCATCTACTCTGCGGAAACCATCGATTTAGGTGGCGAACGGTACATACTCGACATAGTACAGGACATCACGGAGCGCAAACGGATGGAGGAAGAGATCGTCAGACTGAACACCCACCTGGAAGTTGCTAACAAGGAGCAGGTGGCATTCAATCATACGGTTGCCCATGACCTGCGACAACCATTGAACCTTTTGAGCAGCTACTGCCAGCTAATCGATAAGATGTGCGGCGACCAACTCACAGAGGAATGCAAGGGTTATGTCCGGGGTGCCTACAACGTCACCTTGCAAATGAATAGCCTCATAGCAGCTCTGTTGAATTTCTCGAACATGGGCATCGTCGAGCCGCGTCGGGAGATGGTTGACCTTTCTCTGCTGGCTCAGGAGGTGTCCCTGTCGCTGAAAATGACCGAGCCTGAGCGTCAGGTTGATTTTCGAAACGCCAAGGGGATTGTGGCTAATGGTGATGCGAATCTGTTACGGGCAGTCTTGGATAACCTCCTCGGCAACGCTTGGAAGTACACCGGCATGCGGGAGAAGGCTGTCATTGAATTCGGTGTCATGAATATAGACGGGGTGCCGACGTATTTCGTCCGAGACAACGGAACGGGTTTCGACATGGCATACGCGGACAAGCTCTTTGTCCCTTTCCAGCGCCTACCAGGAGCCGAAAAACAAACTGGATTCGGAGTAGGTCTTGCTACGGCGGAGCGGATCATCAGACGACACGGCGGTACGATGTGGGCGGAGGGGGAGCCAGACAAGGGGGCGTGCTTCTACTTCACCCTTTCAGCAGACTGAGTTTCAACGGGGCTTGAATTGCGCCTGGGAAAGGAGCGGCCCATGGTGGCTTCCAAGAATCGGAGGGCCACATTGTTTGTGACATGACTTTCCCAGCCCCCAATAAATTTAGTAACTTACAGTTATATTGAATAGTTCTGTATCACGGGCAGGCTTTCCATGTCAACCATTCTTACCATGTCTCCCAGATTTTGGTGTACAGTTTGGTGTACAGTGGACGCAGTACCATGCCGGCAGAAGCTCGTTGCGGCTCTGCATACTCCGTATCGCTCGAGAGCAGGACCACATCGATACGTCTGTTTTGCGCCCTCCCTTCCGCGCTCCCATTGTCGGCTACCGGTTGATATTCACCATAGCACGCGGCCTGCCAGAATAACTATCCAGTTTCTGTCCGGAAAGGATGTTTTTTTGCCCTGGCGGTATCAATCTGCGGGTTTGATTGTGCGCATCCGAGACTCAACAAAGGACCAAGAGCTGCAGAAAACAGCCGCCCTCTTTCTATCGATGGTTGGTTGGATCCGGTACGCTTTTTCATATAAAGTCTCGACTGTCCTCCCGCTAAATGAATCGGTAGCCTACCGCCAGCGCGATCACGATGATGACAATGTCGTTGTTATACCAAGGCCCCATTCCATGCCAGGAATACTCGGACGGGATCTCGCCATTTTCGGGCGAGCGAGCGCTGCGAAAGAAACCGCCCGCTTCCCCATTCGCTTCGTAGACCTGCACGGCATAGCCAAGCCGAATCAGTTCATGGGCGGCGCTCAGGCCCGCTATCCCTCCTCCGAAAATGACGACTTTTCGATTCTGATTTCCTGTCGGGGGTATCGTTCCAGAAGCAGGCGATCCAAACTCTGCCATGACTATCCTCCTTTATTCTTGAATTAAGATACCGAATCAGCTGCCGCTCGGCGGTCATGCAATGGCGATGGCGACGCGCCGGCCCCAGGAAATCATTTGCCGGGTACAGTCGGCCCGGAGCCGAGGTGACTGCGACTGCGGCACAGGTGAGGTGCTCGGCAATTTTAAGCTGAAGAAAAATCGTGTGTGCCCAGAGTGTGATGCAGCAAGTGCCGGGCATCTGCGTCGTTGTTGTTGGGTCCCCCGGAATCAGGATAACCGGCAAGTTTTCGGCATAGGCGCCACCGATTCCGTTAAATGCGGAGAGCGCCCCCACGCTGAAGGTGACGACACAGCCTGCCGCACTGACTACTTCCGCAATTTTACCTTAGCATGATCAAATTTCTTGGATGCATTCCATTCGACTGCACCGAAGACATTCTGTGGAGGCTTGTCTGATACAAAAAGGCACATGGGCTTACTCAGACAGAACCGGGCCGGCCCCGACGCTGGATCCAACTTGGAAGCCGAGCCACAGTGGAACGCCGACAGGTTGCGAAATGGAGCGCATTTTTACAGGTCTCCCATTGACAACGCTAGAGGTTATTATATGTTCTTAATACAACCAGGGGCAAAATTTCTTGCTGCCAGAAAGGAGAGAACCTCATGTTAAAACTACATCGCATTGTGAAATTCCTTGTCTGCATTGGGCTGATAACCGCATTCATTGGATGCGCAGCCACGCAAAAAAGCGAAAGCACCGGCCAGCATGTGGATGACACCGTCATCACAACCAAGGTAAAAGCTGCAATCCTTGACGAACCAGGGCTGAAAACGTTGCAAATCAACGTAAAGACGTACAAAGGGGAAGTTCAGCTAAGCGGTTTTGTCGATTCAGCGCAGAGCGTCAGAAAGGCAGGAGAGGTTGCCGGTAGCGTTGCGGGTGTCACCAAAGTACGAAACGATCTAGTTGTAAAATAGCTGGGCTCCCCCGGTGAATTCACAACCATCTCCGGGGGGTTTTAGAATTTAGCCATTGGTTAAAACGGCAGTGGCCAACTCTACTGAAAACCGGGATCATACAAAAGGAGAAGGTATATGTTTACCATCTTGATCATCATCCTGATTTTGATGCTGTTAGGCGCACTGCCTACGTGGCCGCACAGCCGACAGTGGGGCTATTACCCTAGCGGTGGACTAGGCCTGATCCTGTTGATTCTCCTCATCCTGTTTCTCTTGGGTAAACTTTAGATGTCTTATGGCTTTCGGGTGAATGTGGCATAGTCCATCCGGGAACGGTTCAATTAGTTCCGGCAGGAATGCACGTTGTAAGAAAAAATCCGAAACGGAAGAGGGAGGTGTGCCAGACATGCCATTGGTTCAAGTGGTAATTGTCCTGATCGTGGTTGGTGTTCTTCTCTGGCTAGTGTTACAGTTATATCCCTATGGCCGGCTCCATCAAGAGCATCCTGAATGCCGTTGTCGTCATTATTGTAGTTTTGTGGCTCCTAAATGTATTTGGACTGCTCAGTTCCCTATCCGGTATCCGAGTCGGGAAGTGACACGGTATTGCATACTTAGGGTAGCGGGCGGGACGTTGGTAAGAGGGTAGCGGGCGGGACGTTGGTAAGAGGGTAGCGGGCGGGACGTTGGTAAGTTGTGTAAGTTGTTCCGCCTGAGAAGAGCAAAGCTGGTCTGCCCCCAAGGCCCGCTGTGTTGAGTGCTTTCGTCCGATGTTTAGGACGAACATCCCCATATGTACCGCTCCTTGGGGTTTCAGAACTCGACCGATGAGATGGAAAGCTTCAGGGTCGAAGAAACCCTCCTTCATCGATTCAACCCAAGGCATGCCTATTCCCTTATGTCGAGGAGACGGTGCGCTATGCTTGGTGAAAGCTAGCAAGCATCAGCCAATTAATGAGGAGCCCAAATACGGCTAATTGCTGCGCAAATCAAGATGGTATGAGGCGGGCTGGCAAATTGAGAGGATAAAGAGGGGACAGCGATCTATCCACTAGAGGGAATGAGCCATCATTCGCTGGCGTAAGAGAGGGGGGAAAGTCGGCAACGAGCACCTGGAACAAACAAACACACATGCTGACTGTGGCATCAAGCACAACCGGCTTCATCTTCTCACGGGGCAGATTCCTCGACAGTTGCAAATTTATCCCATAAAGCAGTCTTGAACCAGTAAGGCATAGTATCGGACTTGAATTCTAAAATGGATGCCCCTGTGACCTCTGCGATCCACACTGATTTTTCAGTGGAGGAGTTATCGAAAATGTACGCACGGTTGCTGTATTGCACGGCATCGAGAAGCAGCTCCAGTGAACGGTAGTAGCGACTGACTATCTTTTCCGGGGGGACTGGATGTCCACCCTCTGCCACCCTGTTCTCGACTCGGGAAATGTTGATGTCAGGGTCTTCTGTCGCCACATAGTAAAGATATGTACGAAAACCGCATTCTTGGGCTTTTCGGAGAAATTCAATCTTGTCAGGGGATGACATTACGGTTTCAAAGGTGAAGCTAACGCCGGACTCCAGCAGCTTCTGCCGGATGAAGTCAGCGGCAACTGAAGCGAGGTACGAATCAACTCCCACAGCTGAAAAGTCCAACCGTCCATCATCAAATTGTAATGCCGCGGCCTTGTCAGTAAGTCCTTTCAGGGCAAGGAAAGGTGACTGTTGGAAAAACCCTAAAATCTCATCGGCGTTGGTTTCCACGCTGTAAATCGCCAGATCCAGAACATTGGAACGGCGTACCGCCTCCTCAATCTCGTCAGGATTGATATATATCCCGAGGAGATCCGGGCCTATCGACGATTCGACGACTGCTTTGATGGTGCTTTTGCCTGAACCATTAGGACCAGCGAACATCCTCAGTCGCGGGGTTGCATTCATATTTTCTTCCGGATTTTTCTCTGGCCCGGAGGAACAGCAATAGGTGCCTGAATTTTTTTGAGAACTTTAGACGAACCGTCAGGATGTGACTCAATCAGCTCGCCGTTGACAGCCTCAACTACCTTGCGACCGGATGCCAGCGCTTTACTGTAGGCCTGTTTGACAGCGCCTTCAGCCAGTTCAGGAATGCGGCGTTCAAGGTTACGCACAGTCTTTTCATCTAGGTTTTTCATAGATACTCCTTCCCCACAGCCACACGTTACGCTTCGGAGATTAATGCACGGGTCGAGTAATGTCAAGTGCGAGCAGGGGTTGGGGGGGGGTGGGGAGGTAAACGGGACACGCAAGCCATCGCAAAAAGGGATTAACCGTTTATCGGCTAATCCCTTTGATTGTTTTGGTTGCGGGGACAGGATTTGAACCTGTGACCTTCGGGTTATGAGCCCGACGAGCTACCAGACTGCTCCACCCCGCGTCACTGAGTAGTCATAGATATATACCGGAAGTTCCTTCCAGCGTCAACCTAAATATTCCTACCCTACGCTTTTTTCCCGGACATCCTCTGGCGCACGACTTCGAAGAGGAGTATCCCGCCGGCGACGGAGGCGTTCAGCGAGTTTACCCCGCCCTGCATCGGGATGGATACGACCTGGTCGCACCCTTTGCGGACCAGCGGCCTGATGCCGCCACCCTCCCCGCCTATCACGAGTGCTACCGGCCCGGTGAGGTCCTGCTCGTACATGTTGCGCCGGGCGGAGCCGTCGGCACCGAAGATCCAGAATCCGGCTGCCTTCAGATCCTCCAGCGCCTTGGCGATGTTGGTCACCTGGACTACGGGTATGGTCTCGGTGGCTCCGGCTGACGCCTTCTCGGCCGCTGCCGTGACTCCCGCCGCCCTGTCCTTGGGTATGACTACCGCATGGGCGCCCGCGCAGGCGGCGCTCCTGATCAGCGCGCCCAGGTTGTGCGGGTCCTGCACGCTGTCGAGCACGAGGATGAGTCCGTCTCCGGTTTCCTTCAAGCCGGGGAGGATGTCCTCCAGCTCGGCGTAGGGAAACGGCTCCACCTTGAGGGCTACGCCCTGGTGGTGATCGATGCCGCAAAGCCTGGTCAGATCGGCCTTATCGCGCTGGCGGACCGGAACCTTGCGCTCGGCGGCAAGCTTCAGGAGCTTCTCCATCCGCTTGTCGGCGCTGGAGCCGGCTATGAACAGCTCGAAGATCTGCCGGGTGCCGCGCAGAGCTTCCATGACTGGGTTGAGACCGTAGATGATATCTTCTTTGGGTTGCATACAACTCCTAAAAACTAAAATCAAAACCTCGCACACGGATGGAACGGATAAACGGATTACGGATAAAATCAGATCAATCGAAATCTTTTTCCTGATCGGTGCTAATCTTCCGCAGATCATGTCCCTCCCCCTTCAAGGGGGAGGTCAGGTGGGGGATAGGGATGTTTTGATGCCGAATTTGCCCCATCCCCACCCCGACCCTCCCCTTGAAGGGGAGGGAGTTTCTCCAGCGGAAGATCAGCGCTAATCAGTATCTTTTTTGGGGTTTACCAAAAGGCTTGTCTGTTTAATCTGCCTTTATCCGTAACATCCGTTCCATCCGTGTGCCGATTTTGACTTGCATATTGTGTGGTTGCTAGCCTGCGACTATCTCGTCTACTATGGCTTGCGCCGCCTGAACTGGGCTCGCCGCGGCTGCTATGGGACGGCCTATTACCAGGTAGTCTGCTCCTGCCTTTACCGCAGCGGCGGGGGTCATGATGCGCTTCTGGTCGTCGACCGCTGCGAAGGAGGGACGCACGCCGGGCGTCACCACGAGGAAGTCTTTGCCGCACGCTGCACGGATCAGCTCGACTTCCTGCGGGGAGGCTACGACGCCATCGACTCCGGCCTGCTGCGCCAGCTTGGCGAGCTTTACCACCATCTCGGGAACGGGGATGTCGATGCCGATGCCGCGCAGGGTCTCTTCGTTTGAGGAGGTGAGGACGGTGATGGCAAGCACGCGGGGACGCTCTGCACAGCTGAAGTTCTTGTCCAGGGTCTCCATGGTCTTGCTCATCATCTCCAGGCCGCCCATGGCGTGCAGATCGCACAGCTTCACGCCGAGGTTCGCGGCTTCCAGGGTCGCCATGGCGACGGTGTTCGGGATGTCGTGGTATTTAAGGTCAAGGAACACCTCGCCGCCGCACTTCTGGATCATGCGGACCGCGGCAGGACCGCAGGCGGTGTAGAGCTGCTTGCCGACTTTGAACATGCCGACATGGGAGGATAGGAGCTCCGCCCAGAGCTGGACATCGCTGAACTCTTTCACGTCCATGGCAAAGATGATCTTCTTGATTGCTTCTTCTCTCGTCATATGTCCATCCTCTAAATTCAAAACCTGCTCGCCACGGAGAAAATCTGAGAACTTCCGGGAAAATCCTGGCCTCTCTCGGACTTCCTCAGATTTTATCCGTGGCTACATGTTTTTGTTTTTCATGCCTGCAGCGCGGCCTTGATCGTTGCCTTCACTTTGGCTATGGCTTCGGCGATCGGGAGCAGCTCTACTTCGCCGCTTCTCCTCTCTTTGAGCTCAACGCGGCCGTCTACCAGGTTCTTGGCTCCGACGACTATCCGCAGCGGGATGCCGATCAGATCGGCGTCCTTGAACTTGAAGCCGGGCCGCTCGTCGCGGTCGTCCAGCAGCACTTCGATGCCGGCCTGCAGGAGGTCCTGGTAGATAGCTTCGGAGGCGTCCTTCACGGTGTCGTCCTTCGCGCTCAGTGCCGAGATGATGCACTGGAAGGGTGCGATGGGGATCGGGAAGATGATGCCGTTCTCGTCGTGGTTCTGCTCGATGCAGGCGGCGACGGTGCGCCCGATCCCGATGCCGTAGCACCCCATGTAGATGGTCTGCTCTTTGCCGTCGGCGTCGAGGTAGGTCGCCTTGAGCGCCTTGGAATACTTGGTGCCGAGCTTGAATACGTGCCCGACTTCGATGCCGCGCCAGATCTCCAGCGCCCCGCTCTCGCAGCGCGGACAGGGGTCGCCGACCACTACGTTTCTGATGTCGAAGAATCCGGTGACGCTGAAATCGCGCTCCAGGTTCACGTTCTTAAGATGCGTGTCCGCCGCGTTCGCTCCGGTTACGAAGTTGCGCAGCCCTTCCAGGGAGCGGTCCGCCACGACTTTCACCTTGCCGAGGAGACCTACGGGACCCGCATAGCCGGTCGGGGCGCCGGTCACCTTCAGCACCACGTCGTCACCGGCCATCTCCAGCTCGGCGCACCCCAGGTGGTTCTTCAGCTTGATCTCGTTCAGGTCGTAATCGCCGCGCAAAAGCGCCACGACCGGCTCGTTGTCGGCGAGGAGCACCAGGGTCTTCACGACCTGCGAACTGTTCACACCGAGGAATGTGGCGACCTCTTCGACGCTCTTTTGCCCCGGGGTCGTGACCCGCTCCAGCGGACGCGGGTCCGCATGCTCGCAGGCTCCGCTCTGGCGCGTCTCCGCCTTCTCCATGTTCGCCGCATATTCGCAGGCGGAGCAGGAGACGATGGCGTCCTCGCCGG
>Ga0209430_1002957_pt1 | contig 10291 bp, 4 predicted proteins | sample BarGraIncub1133A_FD_184504 | JGI IMG/M metagenome (GOLD analysis project Ga0209430, IMG submission 184504) | Arctic peat soil microbial communities from Barrow, Alaska - Barrow Graham LP Incubations 11-33A (SPAdes) (version 2) | ecosystem: Environmental > Terrestrial > Soil > Wetlands > Peat... | reverse complement strand
TATTCCGTTAGTTGTGTTTGTGTATGTTGGAATAGACGTGGGTAATCCAGAGTTGAATTCAGTTTTAGTTCTTGGGTTCGTCGTTCCAATCCCGACGTTACCGCCATTTGGATTCAGACTTAATGGGTATACAGCTGTACCAAAATTAGTTACGTAACCAGATTGTATATAAGATGTATAAGGGGAACTAGCTATGGTACCAAAACCTAATCCATTCCCGCCGCTACCTTCAAATTTCACATTCAAATTAGAGGAACTTATTGTATCATTAGAAGAACCAAGTACATGTAGTCGATTAGTCGGATTAGTACTTCCAATCCCAACATTACCGCCATTATTTATATACATTGCATCAACTCGAGATCCATAATTTTTAACATAAAAATTCAAACCACCTTGTGACCAGCCACCAACAGTTCCGACTGATTCTTTAACCGCCATAATACCACCCAGGGCAACTGAATTCCCTGTACCTCCAGCACCTTCGGGAACGGCAAAATCTAAACCAACGGTTGTGTTTTGAGCACCATCATTATTATATAGAGTTAGAGCTGGCTTAAAACCATTAATTCCGGTCGTGGCATTATCTTGACGAATATCAAGCAAAGGTGAGTAACTACCTGGGGGATAATAAGTAGCTCCGTCCCACTGATAATGAGAAATACCATTAGTTGTTGTGCCTCCAAAAGCATATGTTCCACCACCAGTATTAGAACCAAAAGTACCAGCTGAAACATTAGCCGAGCTAAGAGTTCCAGACATAGGGCCAGAAAAAGAAGCAGCCGTCATAGTACCAGCAATTTGCATATTACCAGAAGTAGAATCTATAGCTGCAATTGGTGCTATACCGTCTCGCCCCCAAGTAAACCCGCGTCCAGTTGAACCAGAATTCATTTGGGTTTTAATAGAATAATCAGTCACCGGTCCATATTGATATAAACCACCAACACCCATTGAAATCTTATAAGAATCAGAACCCCAAAATTTAATGCCATTGCCATCGGCAGCTGTTACTAAATAATTATTGGCTGATACATCACCACTTGTCCAAATTCCACTTCCTAAAGCGACTTTAGTTACACCATTTTCCATCACCAATAATTGATGACTTAGTCCAGCCTTAGACTGTCCGCCAGCATTACTATGTGTCCAAGCAAGACCATATAAATTTCCCGGGCCCGAACCATCAGCGGCTAATGCCCAACTAGAGCCCATCGAGAAAATTCCTTGATACTTTGTTGAATCATAAACACCAACTAAACCATAACCATAATTAGCATCGGTATAAACATTCCCTGGGAAGTGATAATTACCACCACCAGTATTACTACCAAAAGTACCAGCCGAAACGTTACCTGAACTAACGGTGCCAGACAATGCTCCGGAAAAAGTGGTAGCCGTCAGAGTGCCAGTAATATTAGTATTACCATTAACATTTAATTTATAAACGCCCGGATCAGCAATACCAATGCCGACGTTGCCGGTTGCTCCAAGAATATATAATCCAGTGCCAGACCTTGTTATAAATGAATGACCGTAATAACCAGACATAATAAATCTATTGTCTCCAGAATTTATGTATGACAAATTTGCTGCGCCAATGTCTTCTGCGGAAGGTGAAATTCTGTATCCTATGTTTGTTGAAATATCTCCAGAAACCTGAAGTTTAGAATATAGCGGATTAGTCCCAACCCCCACATTCCCAGAATTAGCATTATTAATATTAGTACCGCTAGCAGTCCAATAACCAACAGTTGGAATAGTACTGGTACCAGCTACTACTGCTTTAACATAAGCTACGGAAGCAGCATCAGTATCTAAAGATGAAGTAATAGGACCAATTCTACCGCCACCTGCATCAATACTATAAGTTCCAGAAGGGGTTATGACTAATTTTGCGGTAGTCGGATTAGTATTGTTAATACCGACGTTGCCATTTGCGTTTATTCTTACCTGCTCTTTTGTTAAAGCATCACCAGATCCATAATTTGTATAAAAAACTAAAGCTCCACCATCTGAAGCAGAGTTGTCATAAACCCCCCCGATCCTTCCAACTATCCAGTTCTGATACCCGCCACTCCACCTGGAAGTGAAATCAATAAAAGGACCCTCATTAATATTATCAGTATATGAACCGAGTTTTAAAACAGTTGGGATTGTACTTGCACTACTCCATGTAGAATCATTAATTTCCAGAGGTGCAACAGGGTTTGATAATCTAATTCCGACATTGCCATTATCTTTAAGAACCAGTTGGTTGTCGGCACTGTCCCAGCCAAACTTTGCTCCATTGGTGATGGCAGTAAAAGCCAACTCATGACTTAAATTTGGGAAAGACATCCATTTCAGAGTTGCTGAATTTCCAAATCCTATTTGTCCGCCCCAATTGCCAGAAGAACTACCTGGCAACATCAGCATGCCGGACGTGATGTAAGTATTACCAGCCACTTCCAATTTTTGTCCCGGAGCTGTCGTACCAATCCCGACGTTGCCGCCGTTTGGTTGTATCACTATATTACGAAACAGAGCAAGATTTGAAGGAACAACATTTTGTATCCATGAATTTCCATTAGCATATTGCCCCATATCCAATGCCCCATCACCTACCATTAAACGAAGTAGACCACTCGTTTGTGCGGTACCTGAAGTCGCAGGAGCCTCATTACCAACAGACACTTTTTCAACATGCAATTTACCGTTTGGTCCCGTCGTCCCAATTCCAACATTACCCGGAAAAGAATAATTTCCTCCACCAGTATTAGAACCAAAGGCACCCGATGAAACATTAGCGGAACTAAGAGTACCAGATAATGAGCCAGAAAAAGAAGTGGCTGTAACAGAACCGGTAATATTAGTATTACCATTAACATTTAATTTATAAACACCTGGATCGGTTACGCCAATCCCGACATTGCCCAAAAATACAGCGTTTCCTTCTGGGGAAATTGTAAATGGACCCTTGCCACTACTATAACTATCGAATATTTGAATATTAGCAATCTTACTTGATGGTTCCCCCGATTGAGCAGACCTGGCTGTAATTCTATAACATCTCGCTGCGCCATCACCACTTTTATAATATAAAGGCGAAGTATAATTAGTAACATCATCTACAGTACTATAAGTAACACAATCAGAACTTTCTTCAACCAAAAAACTAGCTGGCAACTTATTACCCCCTCCAGCAGGATAATTATGAACATTCGCGGCCATAAAAGAAATACCCCCATAAGACCACCATCCCCTAGTATTGATTGTTATTGACATTGGGTAACTAGTGATATCCCAATAGCCAATACTATTTTTTGCAGTTGGTCCGCTGTTAACTAAAGTACCCCCCGAGACAGTTACTGTCGCCGATTGAGCAACATCTCGAAATCCCGAAATTTCAATATTATTACTAGAAACAATACTAGGAAAAATGCCGTCATTAGTTCCAACGTCTAAACGGGCCCTTGGCGCTGTTGTGCCAATTCCGACGTTGCCGGAGCTATTTATTCTCAAAGCTTCAACGGGATTTGTCGACTGAGCCTTTGTAAAAAATCTCATTACTGTTGCTGATGGATCACTCATTGATGCCACAAAATCAGCATACCTTTCATAATAACCCGTTCCAGCATAATATTGATTTAATATTAAACCAGAGCCATCGGCTGTACTGTAAGTTCTAACTGCAGGTGTCACTCCTTCGCTATCAAAAGTTCTAAATTGATTACCAGTATTGCCAGTTTTTACAATATCCAATTTACTTCCAGACCCCGTAGTTCCAATCCCAACATTACCTGGAAAACTATAATTTCCTCCACCAGTATTACTACCAAAAGCACCCGATGAAACATTAGGAGCATTAATTGTGCCAGTATAAGCACCACCGCCCGTAATAGTTCCTGTGACATTTAAAGCACCAGTAATATTTGTATCACCATTAACATTCAATTTATAAGCGCCGGGATTAGTTAAACCAATAGCCACATTATAGGCCGTGGACGAAGCGAATAGATTATTACCACTAGCATTCCAATAACTAGTATTAGTGCCCAAGACACTACCGTTAGTAGTAATATTTCCGGCGTAATCAATTTTAAAAACTGCGTTACCGGCTCCTTTTTCAAGTAACAAAAAATTTCCATTAGTGTTAGCGCCAGAAGTAAGGCCGTAATAAATATTCTCACCAGCTGCTAAGTTTAAGTTATTATTACCAACCGACATCCCGGCCGCGTCCACATCTTTGGTCACGAAAAAAACCGCTAACAACAATAGAGCGGCTGTAAATAATATTTTTTTAAAGCGGTTGACCACAAGCATTTAACTAAAATAATTTATAGCTAAAAATTAAAGTTTTTATCTTCAATTTTTGACTATAGGTTATAGAGTATTTACCACGCTTAAATTATAGCAAATTTTTAAAAAATAGATAAGGGGTATTGGGGTTAAAAACTGCCAACTAAACAAAGATTTAAAATTATAAAAATCCGTCTAAAAATATAGAGAAGACCAAGATTTTTCTGGCGAATTTATTAAACTTTTATTCAGGCTATCTTCATGGCCTTTTTGTTATGATTAAAGGATGAAAATTAATTAATAAATCTATGGAAAACAAAAACAATCAAATCATTATTTACAATGATGCCCAGGGGCAGACTAAAATTGAGGTTAAGTTGGAGAATGAGACACTTTGGTTAAGTCAAAAGCAAATGGCGGAGTTATTCGATAAAGATGTTAGAACTATAAACGAACACACAAACAATATATTTTTTGAAGGAGAATTAGAGGAAAATCGAACTATTCGGAAATTCCGGATAGTTCAAATTGAGGGCGGAAGGAAAATTTCTAGAGAGGTGGATTTATACAATCTCGATGCTATTATTTCAGTCGGTTATCGCGTTAATTCAGTCCGTGGCACCCAGTTCCGCATTTGGGCCACTCAAAAATTACTTGTTTAATATTTTAGCTTCTAGTTCTTTTTCTTGGTGAGTCGGTGCAATTGTGAGAAAATTTAAATCATAAACGGGTTTAAAGATATTTTGAATATTAATAAGAGCTGGTAGAGTGGTTTTAAAAGTATTCTTTATTTCTTGGTCATCAGTTTTTTGATATAGATTGCCTTTTATTTGTTTTCTTAAATCTCTGATTGACCAAGAATTGTTGACTATTTTAGTTTCATAAAATTTTCTTTCTTGCTGATTAATAACAGGAATTAAAGCAACATAATGCTTCCAACTCAATTGTGGTCGCAGTGTGACCACAATTGGATAGAGTCTATAAAATTTAATCGTCCTATACAATAATTGCTTTTCAACTCCTAAATCAACTGCTAAATTTTGAACTAAATATTTACCATAATCAGCTCTATCGAAGCAGTTAGTCCGGTAATAGCAAAATGGAACTTATTTTGAACTATGGCAAAGAACTGCTTGGCATAATCAATTTGGGGATTATAATCAACACTAGTAGCAAAAATATCTTTAACCTTCTGATAGAAATTAGCTTCGGAGGTTCTAATTAATCTGATTCTGGCTTCTAATTCTTGAAAGTAGGTTTTATTAGTTTTACCGCCGGCTAATCTGTTATCATCTAGCACAAAACCTTTAATAATATACTCTTTTAACTTCTGGGTAGCCCAAATGCGAAACTGGGTACCACGGATAGAATTGACCCGGTAACCGACTGAGATGATGGCGTCGAGGTTATAGAGTTTTACTGTATAACTTTTATTATCCAGAGCAGTTACACAGTATTCCTGTGTAACTGAATCTTCGCTAAGTTCAGCGTCTTTAAAAATATTTTGTAAGTGAAATCGAACATTATTAATTCCACAATCAAATAACTCCGCTATTTGCTTTTGACTTAACCACAATGTCTCATCCTCCAACTTAACTTCAATCTTTGTTTCCCCATTAGTACTACTGTAAATAATAATCTTGTTTTGGTCTTTCATAAAATTAGACTTAATTATTAATAATTAAGTCTAACAAAATAGGGCTGAATTTTTGATAAAGATTTAAAAAAAACAGCCCGACTAATTAGCCAGACTGTTCTTTATTAGGAAAATTATTTTACTTATTTAGCAATAATAATATTACCTTTAGTAGCAGTAGTTGGACCACCACAAGAATCACAATAGTATAAGAATGATCCTTCAGCTACGGCTTGAAATTCTAAGATTTTAGTTTGACCTTGTTTAGCTGTTTGCTTCATATTGTAGCTTGGGAAAACAATGTCATAAGCCTTGTCGACGGCTGTAAAATTGATATGAACTGTGTCACCGACACGAGCGATAATTTTACTAGGTGTAAAGACACCGCCTTCAGCTTTAATATCAAAACTTCTAAATTGCGCTTCTACTCCAGGAGCCGCCGCTGTTACGACGGTAGGAATAGCTGTTACTTTTTTCTCAGCTTCTGATAACTGAGTATTTTGATCAGGTACTACGATATTAGCTGGCACTTCTTCACGAAATTTATCTTTAACAACAGTTGAAGTTCCGGTTGTAGTCTCTCCAGTTGTAGTTGGAGTTTCTACCACCGTCTGTTCTCCAGTTGGTGTTTCACTAACTACTGGGGCCTTAACTGTTGGTTTTTTAGACATAGCTAAAGCTATGGCTACAATTAAAATAACGACCACTACTGCGGCTATCCCGATCATCTTGGTGCGGGAGTTTACAGCCGGCTTCTTGTTTGTTGGATTGTCCATAAATTTTTAATTAATTAATTTTTAAAATATATTAAATTTATTAGAGTTATTATTGTAAATTAACTAACACATTAATTTCGCCAGTCTTATCACTTAAATTTTCTAAAGCTTTACCGATAATAGTGCCTGGCTTAGAATTATCAGCTTTCATAGCATAACCTTCTCGGTCAGCGGTAGTTAACATGTCACCTTTATATATTTTACCATTATCACCAGTGACTTTTACTTTAACAACCCCCATCATCGCGATAATAGCTGTATATTTACTTTCTACACGACCAGCAATAATTGAAGGATTATTAGAAACAATACCCACGACTGTTTTATCATAACTAGATATAGATGGTTTAACTGATTTATAACCGGCCTCATCCATTACCACCACCGTACCAGCTTCTAAATCATAAGGTGTGGCAAATTCTTCGGCAAAATCGGAACCAGTTTGAGTTTGGACGGTGCCGGTAAAGACGGCATTACCATAAGCTTTTAAGGCCATACCAGCACCAGCATTAATAACTAATTTGGCTTCAGTTGGAGTAGTGGTGTTGATGCCGACATTACCTAAACTAGATATTCTCATTATTTCATTTAATCCGCCATTATACGTTCCGAATTGAAGGCCAGTCCCAGCAGTATCCGTATTTTCAATTATTGCACCGACATAAGATGTTGCAGACCAACTAGTTCCAAAGTCAAAACTTATGCGAGCCGAGTTATTTACTGCCTGACTAGCTGGATTAGCAATTGTTAATGGATAAGCAACACCGGTCGCGCTTGATGTAAATATGGCGGAAGTTGATATATCATTATAAGTTGTTATTGTGGAGCCTACATGTAATTTAGCTAACGGATTCGTCGTCCCAATTCCGACGTTGCCCTTAAAATAAGTTTGGCCAGTTCCAGCATCGATACTATGAAGCAAATCTGCGCCAGAACTATAAAAACCAAATTTTGATCCTGTTGGTACATGAAAAGTAAGTGTATTTGCTACACCACGTCCAATAAGATAATCAGCAACACCAGTATCAAATGTTAACCCATACCAATCGGTAGATTGTATTCTCTCTTTACCAGCTAAATCTAATTTATATATCGGATCAGTCGTCCCAATCCCGACATTTCCTGGAAAACTAAAATTACCAAGGCCGGTATTGGAAGCAAAAGCGCCAGACGAAACATTAGCCGCATTAATTGTGCCAGTGTAAGCACCACCACCAGTAATAGTTCCTGTAACATTTAAAGCACCAGTAATATTTGTATCACCATTAACATTTAATCTATAGGCACCGGGGTTGGTGATGTTGATGCCGACGTTGCCGTTGCCTAAAACACGAACCCTGTTAACACCTCCACTCTCTAAATCTAAAATTTTATCAGTAGCATCAGCTGAAGCCAATTTTACTAACAACCCTCCATTATGGTTTCCAGTTGCGACAGAAACATTTGAAATTACGGCAGCCTGTCCTTGCCCATTTACTTCCCAATTAAAACCAGACAAATGACTAGATAGCCCATCAGCATTACTTAATCTTGTTGAAGTATTTGATAACTTAACTGCTGGCCCCGCCGTTCCAATGCCGACGTTACCACCGTTTGGATTTAGTGCAAGATTACGATATGCCGTTGCTTGTTTGACTGCTTGAATCCAACTGTAATCGCCATCATGAACACCAAAAACTAATTTCTCGTCCGTCACTAATCCGGTCCCAGTGGAAAGTTCGAAGTGCGAACTTCTATCATTATTGACTTGGGATGGACCAACAACTTCAAATTTTGCCAGAGGTCCCGTCGTTCCAATCCCGACGTTGCCGTTTCCTAAAACACTTACCCATTCGTGAGCCACATCTGTTCCTGCTACACGGATACCAAATCTATTTGCCGCATTATTATAAGCTGAACCAATAAAAGCATTATTATTTCCAGCCACATTAAATCCCCAGAAAGTATTTTCTGTTGAGGCACCAGTCTTTCCCGCCCTTAGAAAAACAGTATCAGTGCTTTCTTGAGCCAAAATATCCAACTTCGCGTTTGGCCCCGCCGTCCCAATCCCAACATTACCTGGAAAACTAAAATTACCAAGACCAGTATTAGAAGCAAAAGCACCAGCTGAAACGTTTCCAGCATTAATTGTACCGACATAAGCACCGCCACCAGTAATCGTACCAGTCACATTTATATTCCCTGTGATATTGGTATCGCCATTAACATTTAATCTATAGGCGCCCGGAGTAGTGGTATTAATACCGACATTGCCAGTACTATTAATTATGGTCATTCTTGGAGTCATTGTGACTGTTTGATCCGCTGAAGCAGAAGTTGATCCAGTGCTAAAAGTCATGTCACTAGTACCGTCAATCATTGAACTACCACCAGCCACAATTGATTTATATCCTCCATTAAAGTAAGCATTAAATCCTATTTCAGGACTAGAAGCGATTAGAGCAACCCCAGCATTACCCTGACCAAAAATAGCCGTAGTATTACCAACCATTCCAGAAATTACAAGTTTTGCTCGAGACGAATCAGTAGTTCCGATTCCCACATTCCCACTATTAGTATTACTAATATTAGTACCATTAACAGTCCAATAACCAACTGTTGGAATAGTACTAGTACCAGCAATCACGGCTTTAACGTAAGCCACGGAAGCCGCATCAGTATCTAAGGATGAAGTGATAGGACCGATTCTAGCACCACCAGCATCAATGGCATAAGTTAGTCCACCAGGATTAATAACTAATTTAGCAGTGGTTGGAGTGGTAGTTCCTATGCCGACGTTTCCGGTTCCTAAAACAATCAATGCGGTTGCGCCTGCTGTAGATGGCATATAATTTGCATCCATTGTTACCCCAGTCACTACACTGAAAGCCGTACCATCATTACGAGTGGTTCCCACACTAATACCAGGATTACTACTATTTCCCCAACCGTTAACAATCGCGGAAGCTGAAAATGCTGAATTATCAAGTCCTACGGACAATCTTGGATTTGAGGCTACGCCAAATTTACCAATTTCTAAACCACCAGTTGTTGACCTAATTGTTCCAAGAACATCAAATTTAGCACCTGGCGTCGTCGTCCCAATCCCGACGTTGCCACCAGTTAAATAACTACTTCCGTTTGAATTAAAATATACAGTGTTTGTAGCATCATTCTTAAAAAGCTCTAATACACCATCCCGTGCTCCTCCATAAGTTACTTCAAATATCTTTTTACTATTATCATTTAATCCAACATATGGACCAACAGCAGCCGTCCCAACACTTACTAATCTTCCTTGTGTTGGTGTCGTCGTCCCAATCCCAACATTTCCAGCTACAGTAGCTCCAAAAATGAAATTACCACCACCAGTATTAGCAGCAAACTCACCAGCTGAAACATTAGGAGCATTAATAGTGCCACTATAAGACCCGGAAAAAGAAGTAGCAGTAAGAGTACCGGTAATATTAGTATTACCGTTTACATTTAATTTATAGGCACCTGGGTCAGTGGTATTAATACCAACATTACCGCCTAGCGGATTAAGTAATAAATTATAATAAGCAGCTCCCTGAAAGTCACCGGCCTGTATATATGTTGGATAACCCGCGCCTGCTAT
>Ga0209430_1002948_pt1 | contig 10309 bp, 5 predicted proteins | sample BarGraIncub1133A_FD_184504 | JGI IMG/M metagenome (GOLD analysis project Ga0209430, IMG submission 184504) | Arctic peat soil microbial communities from Barrow, Alaska - Barrow Graham LP Incubations 11-33A (SPAdes) (version 2) | ecosystem: Environmental > Terrestrial > Soil > Wetlands > Peat... | reverse complement strand
GATCTATTTTCAGCTGCAACTTCGGCTAATGCGGCAGAGCCCATAACAGCATACCGGACGAAAAGTGGATCGCCGAGAATAGCTTTGGCTTCTGCAGTCAGATTTGTATTTATTTTTGCCTTTATTGCAGTGAAGAGTGACGCGAAAACAGGATGAGCGTGGACAATGGCAAGGACCTCTTTCTTCTTCTTATAAATGGAAAGATGCATTGCAGTTTCAATTGATGGTTTAAGATGCGGTGTAAGGTTCTCACCGAAAATAGTTACAATACCAACTTCTTTCCACTTCATCCTGCCTTTGTCAGTCGCTGATGGTGTTATCAGAATCAGTTCATCAGACAGACGTAAGCTGATATTTCCTCCTGAAGTAGTTGTGAGTCCATGTTTGTAGAGCCGTCTCATGAAGCGTGCTACTTCTTTGCGTTTTGACTTGTATTTATCTATGATCTCCATTTAATATACTAACTGACAAGGTCTATGATACCATTAAGAATATAATGAGGACGATAGGGGAACTGGTCGATACCATTCCGGTCGGTGATACCGCTTAAAACCAGAACAGTATCAATTTCTGATTCGAGGCCGCACCTTATATCAGTATCCATCCTGTCTCCTATAACTATTGCATCTTCTCTTTTGATGCCAAGCCGTTTAAGAGCGCTTCGCATCATGAGCGGATTTGGTTTACCAACATAATAAGCTTTTTTCCCTGAGGCAATTTCTATTGGTGCAATAAGTGCCTTTGTTGAGGGAGTAATGCCAACTTCGACAGGACCGCTTATGTCGGGATTGGTTCCGATCAGCTTTGCGCCTCTTAGCACAAGATTAACAGCCAGTTCAACTTTTTCAAAATTATAACTGTGTGTGTCTCCTACAACAACATAATCGGGATTAACATTATTTACGCTGTATCCAACACTGTATAAAGCATGAATAAGGCCTGCATCGCCAATGATATATGCGCTTCCGTTTGGTTTCTGATTTGAAAGAAAACTGGCAGTTGCCAGCGCACTTGTGTAAAAATGCTCTTCGCCAACGTTAATACCAAGTCTTTTCAACTTTTCATGAAGTTCTTTAGGAGTTCTTTCGCTTGAATTTGTGAGAAATAAATATTTTTTACCTGATGCTTCAAGCCAGGCTAAAAAATCAGTTACCCCGGGGAGCAGTTTATTGCCATGGTAGATTACACCGTCCATGTCGATTATAAATCCTGCTTTACCTTTTATGTTTTCCAACACGTTTTCCATATAACGAGAATTTAAGGGCAAAGATACCTAGGATTTTTTTCTTTTCATTATTCCTTTAATGATTGCTTTTTGTCTTCCCTGCGATATAAAAGATGCAATAATGTTGGAAGAATAATGAGAAGAAGTGGAAGAGCAATAATAAAACCACCGATAACAGCAATAGCAAGAGGCTGTTGCATCTGTGCACCGGTACCTATACCAATAGCCAGTGGCATTAAAGCAATAATAGCTCCAAGTGCTGTCATAAGCTTTGGTCTTAAACGTGTTGAAATTGCATAAACCAGAGATTCGTCAACAGTTCCTTTTTCGAGATTGGTCGTGAATTGCTGAAAAGTAAATATTGCATTTTCACCGATTATTCCAACTATCATTATCAACCCTGTATAGCTTCCCACGTTTAAAGGGGTATTGGTTATGTACAGAGCAATCAGACTGCCGGATATTCCAAGAACTGCAATGAAGAGGATGGAACAGGCAGCTCTGAAATCTTTGAAGAGGAAAAGCATTAGTGCAAATACCAGGAGACTTGATAATATGAGGATCATCAGTAGCTCATTGAATGATTTCTGCTGATCTGCATATTCGCCTCCATATTCAATATTATAACCCTGTGGAAGGAATATTCCTGAATCAATAGTCTTTTTAATCTCCTTCATCGCAGTTCCCAGATCTTTATTGTTCAGCCTTGCAGTTACTATTGATACCGATTTAAGATTATCCCTGTTTATTTCAGCAACTCCTTCCTTTAAACTTATTGCAGAAAGAGTAGCTAAAGATTTAAGTTTTCCGTCAGGAAGGAAGACAAACTGAGTTTTGATATGTTCAAGACTGTTTTTTGTGCTATTTGGATAAATCATCCTTATAGAAGTCATTTGTTCCTTCTCGAGGATATTTCCTATTATATTACCCTCAACTAAAGTTTGTAACTGAAACTGAAATGAAGCTGGAGAGATCTTGAACTGTGCAAGTTTTTGCTGATCAGGTAAAACCTCTATTGAAGGTCCTGCAATTATAATGCCATCAAAAACGTCTTCGACACCCTGAATTTTTTCGATTTCACCTGCAACCTTTTTCGCCAATTCATTAAGGATTTTTTGATCACTCCCGAAAATTTTAATTTCAATTGGTTGAACTGATGCCATAAGATCACCGAGCATATCCCCGATAACCTGTCCGAAATCGATCTGAAGTGCAGGTTGCGTTGCCTCGATCCTGGTTCTGATATCATCAATTACCTCAACTGTACTTCTTTTTCTGTCATCTTTTAGCTGTATCAGGTAATCACCGTCGTTAGGTTCAGTTATAAAAAATCCCATCTGGGCGCCTGTCCTCCTGGAATATGTTGCTACCTCAGGTATCTTTACAATTATTTTCTCAATCTCAACAAGTATCCTGTCAGTCTCTTCCAGTGATGTTCCTGGTGGTGCTTTGTAATCGAGAATAATTGATCCTTCATCCATTTCAGGAAGGAAACCTGTCTCCAGACGCGGAAGAATATAAAGTATTGATACCAGCAAAAAGAGAATGAATAGAATACTTAAAACAGGTCTGCGAAGAAAAAAGCTCACCCAGTTTCTTGTTTTAGTCTTTCTGATGTCTGTTTTTTTCTTCTCCGGAAAGAACGATCTTATATTAGAAATCCAAAGATAAATTACCGGCAGTCCTATCCATGTAACAAAGAAGGAGCAAACCAGGGTTATAATCATTGTATTTGTAAGAACATTGAAGTATGCACCAGCCACACTTCCGAGTAACATAAATGGTACAAATATCACAATGGTGCTTATAGATGATCCGACCATTGACGGCATAAGATATTTTACTGCCTGATGAACAAGCTGATTTGAAGGTCTGTCAGGAAACTCCTCATGAGTCCTGTGTATCTGTTCCACAACAACTACAGCATCGTCAATGATTAAACCTATCGCCGCAGCGATAGCTCCGAATGTCATGATATTTAGTGTATACCCAATACTATAGAGTACAATTATTGTAAGAAACAGTGTGACAGGGATAGTTACAAGAATAGTAGCGCTGGCTCTGAAGGACCTTAAGAACATAATTGCTACCAGGATCGCAAGCAAAAGTCCTAACCACAGGCTGTCGTTAACACTTTTAATTGCTTTGTTTACAAAATCGGCCTGATCATAATATAAAGAAATATGAACATCCGGGGGAAGGATCTTCTCGAGTTCTTTCTTCCTTGATGCTACATTTTCCGAGAGATTAATCAGGTTCGCTCCTGGTTGTTTGAGTATAGCGACCAGGAGACCCTGGCGTCCGTTAGCATTGATCCTTGTATATTCTGTTCTCTCTTTTACATTGATATCAGCAACGTCAGATATTTTTATAATTCTTTTTCCGTCATTCCTAAGGACCACATTTCCAATATCAGTTAAGGTATAAAGGCCGGCATCAGTTATGCTAAGATATAAACGCTTATAGTCAGAAAGAAATCCATTTGAAGTTATAAAATGATTCTGGTTGAGCATATCCCTGATAATCTCAGGTGTTATGGAGAATGTGCTCATTTTAAGCTGATTAAGCTCAATCCAGTACTCTTTTGTTTTTCCTCCTATTATGCCTACTGATGAAACTCCTTCAATCTGGGATAAAAATGGTTTGATTATATAAGTTGCTATAAGATTAAGTTCAATAGGTGTTTTTTTATCACTTTCAACTGTAAATCCAATAACGGGCAGGATCGATGGATTCATCTTTTCAACCTGTATCTGAACATCCGCGGGCAGAGCATTTTTAATCTGGGAAATTCGAGACTCCATCATTTGCTGATTGACATTTATATCTGCGCCCCAGTTAAGAAATGCAGATATTTCACATGTTCCCCTGCTTGTTGTGCTCCTTAATATCTTAAGATCAGGGACCTGCTTAATGGCATCCTCAAGAGGTCGGGTGACAGTTACCATCATCTTATCTACAGGCTGTTCTCCATTATCTGCAATGATTTTTAACTTTGGGAAAGTGATCTCCGGGAAAAGCGAAACCTGAATCTGTCCGTAAAGAAACAAACCTCCAACAATAATTACAGCAAGAATAACAGAAATAGGATTTTTAAATGAAAGGAAGAAATTCTTCATAAAATCATTCCTTTATTATCGTAACTCTTGCGGTATCCGATAACCCGTAATTCCCTGTCAGAATGACTCTGTCGGATGGAAGGAATACCGGATCGGTTATTTCAACTTCTTCATTATTCTCAAACCCTTTACTTATAATGATTTTAATTGCGGTACTATCGTTTAACAGTTTCATTACCCAGAATTCAGTCTGGGTTTCGTTACCTAATACTGCTTGTTTTGGCAGAACTAATGCTCTCTCCTTTGTGGATTTTACCAGGTTTATACTGGCTATCAGGTTACCAGGAAACCGGTCTGCTGTTGCTGGTTTAACAACATATCTTATTGTCTGTGATTGCATATCCATTTCCGGAAGTTTTTCTGTTATTGTTCCTTTGATCTGACGTTTATCAGGAAGAATGATATTGCATTTCCTGTTGTTTTCAATATACCTCTCAAGTTCGAAAGGTATATCAAGGATGAATACCAGGCTATTCTGTTCAGAAACAATCGCCAGCTCATCTCCTTCCTGTACAAAATCACCTTTTTGATAAGAGATCGAGTTTATAACTCCTTCTTTATGAGAAGTGATCTTTATAAGTCCTCTGAAGTTTAAACTGGTATCCTCCTGAACTGTTTTGTTAAGTGCCATTGCTTCCCTTGTCCTGATTGTAAAAAGCAATTGATCAGCGGCAACAAACTCACCCGGATTAATTAATATTTTGTCAATATTGCCAGTTGTTGTAGCCCTTATAATACTTTTATTCATATAGGTTGCAACCGCAGGTAAGCCTACAGCTGAAGTGACTGATTTGAACTCAACCGGTACAACTGTTACCGGCGTTTTAACTGCAATTGGCTCTTCAGATTTCTGAGCCGCATGATGACAGGATAATAAAAGTATCAAAGCTCCTGAAAGCAGGAACAAGAAAAAATTAGTTCTAACACACTTAGACATCAGATTATATTTTTATTTAGTCAGGACAAAATTCAATTCATTGATAACCTGTTTTTTCTGAATGCTGATCAGGTTAATATTTCTGCTTGAGGTTTTGAAATTCTTGATGGCATTAATATAGTCTGTCATCTGGATGATTCCTGCTTCAAGTTGCTCTTTAAGTGTGTTAACCAGCTGTTCGGATGTTTTAAGCTGGTTTTCTATCTGAGCAGAAAGTTCGTTTAATGACTTTAGTTCGAGGTTAAGTTGTTGTATCTGTTGGAAATATTGTTTGTAATAAATGTTTTTATAGACCTGCCTTGTGTTTTCGTTAAATTCAAGTTTCTGTTTTTGGATATTTCTCTGTTTTCCGTCATACACAGGAATATTAAGATTCAATCCGGCACTATACCCAAAATGTTTATAGAAATTCCAGGGATTGCTTGTAAGGAATCCGGCATCTGCAAACCAGTTCACTTTTGGTTTATATCGTATATCGATTGCTGCTTTCTCGTTTTCGATCCTGATACTGTCAATTTTATACTGAATATAGGAAAGAGATTTTGTAATATCAGGTATACTTTTGATTTCAATCTCAGGTTCAACCAGTTCGTACAATATGGAATCATTCAATCCACACAGTTGACTGAGAAGCATCAGATTTTTTCTGTACTGGCTTTTAAGCTGGTTGACGAGGATTTCCTGTGTCTGTGTCTCAACCAGCAATGACAGATAATCTGTTTGTTTGGCGATCCCATTTTTTACAAACTGTTTTAAGATTTCATTTTCTTTTAATAAAAGTTCAAGAAAGTTCTTATTGAATAAAAAGTCGGTATACCCGAAAAATGAAGTAAGGTATTGATCAGTAACAATCTTATTCAATTCATTTATGGAGATTCGCGATGAATTATTTATTGAACGCTTTTGCAGATCAACTGCTTCAAATTTATTATTTATCTCTTTTTTATTAAAGACAGGTTGTGAAACTCCCATAACTGCTGTATAATTACCACCATCAGTTATCACTTCATCATATCCGAAATTGCTATAAAAAGGAGAATATAAAAGCTGTGATCTGGCTTCAACCAGAGGTTTTTTTGCTGCCCTGATAAGAAGACTGTCAGAAATTGCTGAACTGATCTGGTTCCTGTAATCATTTAACAGAGGACTATTCTGAATAGCCTGGGTTAAGTAGTAGTCCAGATTCCTGGTCTGATTATATGCTGCCAGAGTCAAGCCGGAAAGAAAGAGAATCAGAAAAAACTTTCTAAGCATAATTGGTAATAATCAAAGTTAAGGGCAACGCAATTTAATTAAAATCAGAATCAAAAGTGTAAAATAATACTGAAGTAAATCTGTGTGACCTTCTTTTCTTCTTAGACAACTCAAACTCCTTCTTTATTCAGATTGATAGACTTTTCAATTGAATAGTCAGTTTTGTTCTGATGGCCTTTCAGAGGAATTATCCGTTCATGAATTGCATCGAGAATCCAATCAGGCTGAGGGAAGAAGTACTCTTCCATTTCATAGGCCGGAGTTATCCAGTTACGTGAACCAACCACAACCGGAGGTGCATCAAGAAAGTCAAATGCCAGTTCGGTTATTGTCTGTGCCATCTCCTTTAGGAATGAACCACGTGACGAAGCATCACTTGTCAGAATGATCTTTCCGGTTTTTTTAACCGATTGAATAACTGGTTCGTAATTAAACGGGACCAGTGAACGGGCATCAATAATCTCTGCACTGAGCCCATATTTCTGCTGAAGTATATCTGCGACTTTTATGACTGGATATAATGTTGCTCCAATCGAAAGGATTGTGATGTCATCTCCTGTTCTTTTAATATCAGGTTCACCAAACGGGATCTCGTAATACCCTTCCGGAACTCCCTGGGTATGAAACATCTCACCGATATCATAAATTCTCTGGCTTTCGAAGAATATCACAGGATCTGTTCCCTGTAATGCTGAATTCATTAATCCCTTGGCATCATATGGTGTAGCCGGGAATACTACTTTTAATCCCGGAATATGTGCTGTAAGCGAAGACCAGTCCTGAGAATGCTGTGCACCATATTTTGAACCTACTGAAACCCTTATTACAACGGGCATCTTAATCATATTACCACTCATAGCCTGCCATTTTGGCAACTGGTTGAATACTTCATCACCTGAACGGCCAAGGAAATCGCAATACATTATTTCAGCAATAACGCGTCCTCCGCACATCCCGTAACCAATAGCCGTACCAACAATGGCGCCTTCAGATATAGGTGAATTGAATAGTCTGTGATAGGGAAGAGCTTCAGTTAAACCGCGGTAAACCGCGAATGCGCCGCCCCAGTCGCGATTTTCTTCACCCCATGCTGCAAGAGTAGGATCTTTGTAGAAACGATCTATAACAGCTTCAAAAATGCCATCGCGGAACTGATATATTTTAGCTTTTGAGACAGGTTTGCCTTCTTTATCTTTGTAAAATCTTTCTTTGTTTTTCAGAGATTTAACATGGGGATTCTCCTCCAGTGGCAGAAGTACTTCAGGAATACCCTCTTCCATCTTATCGACAGACTTGTTTGAAAACATCATTTTACCTATACAATCCGGATCTTTTTGCAGATTAATCCTGGGAGAAATCTCTTCATTGATACTGAGTTTAAGTATTTGAGTCAACAACTCTTTAGTCTCTCTCGTTATAGTGTCGAGCTGGTCTTGCTTTGCTATATTGGAAAGAACCAGGGTTTTACCAAACGATAATATTGAGTCTTCCTGTTGCCAGGCTTCGATCTCCTCTTTTGACCGGTATGATGAAGCATCAGAAGGAGAATGTCCGCTTATCCTGTACGTCAGTGTATCAAGTAATACTGGTCCTCTTTTTTCTTTTAATATCTGTTTTTTGCGTTTAAAAGCATCAATTACCGCAAGTGGATTATAACCATCAACGCGCTCGGAATGCATCGATTCGGGATTTACCCCGGCTCCGACTCTGGCAAGGATGTCAAATCCCATTGTCTCTCCCACGGTCTGTCCACCCATTCCATATAAGTTATTCATAAAGTTGAAGATAAGCGGTAAGCCACCTCTGTATTCTCCATCCCAGAGCGTCTTATACTGATCCATCGTGGCAAAGCAGATACCTTCCCATACGGGTCCGCAACCCATTGATGCATCACCGATATTGCAGACCACGATACCAGGTTTACGGTTAATTTTTTTATAAAGTGCTGCACCCACCGATATGTCACCCGAGCCACCTACAATTGCATTATTGGGATAAATTCCGAATGGTGTGAAAAAGGCATGCATCGATCCGCCAAGACCTTTGTTGAATCCATTTTCGCGTGCAAATATTTCAGCTAATGCTCCGTATAGTAAAAAATTGATTGCCAGATCTTTAATATCGCCATGAAAACCGTTTTCAACAACTTTCAAAGCAGAGCCGCCGAAGTAGTTTTTCATTATCGAATAAAGAGTGTCTTCATCAAGACGGTGAATAGCTGATAATCCTTTCGCAAGGATCTCGCCATGGCTGCGATGAGAACCGAATATATAATCATCAACTTCGAGGGTATAAGCCATCCCGACTGCAGAAGCTTCCTGTCCAATTGATAGATGGGCCGGTCCCGGATGATTATATGGAATTCCATTATATTCATTAGTTGTCTTGATCAGGTTAAGCATGGTTTCAAATTCCCTGATAACAACCATATCGTGGTAGATCCTTATGAAGTCTTCCTTGCTGAAAACCTTCTTTTCCTCTTCAATAGATTTATGGTACTGGTTTACAGGAATCTTTCCGAATTCAATAAATTGTGGTTTCCTGATAACTTTCGGATTAATGTTTTGACTCTTAGGCATATTCTTTACTTTTATCTTTTTACTTTTGTCTTAATACCTGAAGGCTTCGATCTGTTCCTTAATCTCTTTGAGGAACAGGGTAGCCGGACCTCCGTCAATCGCCCTGTGATCGTAAGTGAGCGATAATCCGATATAGGGGACAAAACCGAATATATTATTTCCGATATCGGCCGGACGGTTTATTATAGTACATACGCCCAGGATCCCTGCCTGAGGAAGATTGATGACAGGTGTGAACATTTCAACACCGTAATTACCTAAATTTGAAACTGTGAAAGTGGCGGCAGTACTTTGTATCAGCTCGGGATTTATATTTCCCTTTCTGCAAGCATCTGCAACCGATTTTAACTCTTTTGACAATTTAACAAGGTCCATGTCACTCGCATTTTTTACAGTTGGAACCATCAGTCCGCGCGGTGTATCAACTGCAATACCAAGATGCACTTTATAGAATGTTTTGATACGATCATCAAGAAAATGACTATTTGCCTCCGGAAATTTCCCGAGAGCTCTGATTACACACCAGCAAACCATATCATTAATTGTAATATCCAGCTGACTCGCATTTTCAGAAAGTTGCTTTTTGATTTTTTGTCTTGCTTCGAGGAGATAACGTACATCAGCACTCATATGATGGGTCAGTTGTGCTGCGTTTTGAAGTGAGCTGTGCATGGCTCTGGCAATAAGTTTTCTTACATTGCTTAGAGGCTGTTCGGTGAATTCAACGCCATTTGTCTGAATAGTTTTTTCAGTAATAATATTAAGAGACAAGACTTTTTCAATATCACTTGCAATGATCCTGCCATTAGGTCCAGATCCTTGGAGAGTATCGTAATTGAGTCCTTTATCCGTTGCCATACGTTTTGCCCTGGGTGAAATCCTGATTTTTTCATTCGCGGATAATAATAAAGTGTTTTCCTCCTTAACCACAGCCTTAACCTCAACCTTAGTCTTAACAGGTTCAGATAATGACTGATCCGGATTAAATAATTGAGTTTCTTCCCCGCTTTTACCAATCACTGCAACATTGGCAAGGACAGGTACTTCAGCTCCCTCACCGAAGAATATATCCAGTAATATCCCGTCGGCAGATGATTCCACGTCGAAAGCAGCCTTATCAGTTTCGTATGAGAATAGAATATCTCCGGCAGAAACACTTTCTCCTTTCTGCTTAAACCACTTTGTTATTATACAT